>Ga0082335_1004269_pt1 | contig 21836 bp, 16 predicted proteins | sample Subgrocontami58m_FD_72375 | JGI IMG/M metagenome (GOLD analysis project Ga0082335, IMG submission 72375) | Subsurface groundwater microbial communities from S. Glens Falls, New York, USA - GMW37 contaminated, 5.8 m (SPADES assembly) (version 2) ...
GACCGGGGCGCATCAGGCCATCCCCCCGTCCCCCCTTTCTCCGCCCTCCACTCGTCCCCCCGCACCAACCCCCCGCACCCCGCACTCTCACCCCCGCACCCCAAACACCACGTTCCGCTTATGCGAGAAGATCAGCGACGTCTCCATATGCGCCACCTCCGGTCTCGTCGCGAACGCCGAGAGCGCGAAATCCCGCAGGTGCTCCGCGTCCCGCACGGCGACGTGCACCAGATAGTCGTTGGCGCCGGCGACGTGGAAGGCGCCGCGCACCTCGGGGAGCGTCCCAACGTGCCGCTCGAATGCGGCAATCGCCGCGCGCGCATGCTTCTCGAGGCGAATCGCGATCAGCGCTTCCAGCGTGACGCCGTGCACGCGTGGATCGACCTCGGCGTGATACCCGAGGAGCGCACCCGACGCCTCCAGGCGCCGCACGCGCGCCAGGCAGCTCGAGGGCGCGAGCCCCACCTTGGCGGCGAGTTCCTTGTTCGAAATCCGCGCATCGTGCTGCAGGTAGGCCAATATGTCGCGGTCAATTCGGTCCAGCAGTGACGGATCTGGGTGTTTCCGAATATTATTCGTCATTCATAGGCCTAGAAGATGGATAGTGCTAATATAGCACTGGAAATCAGAACAAGGAGCTGACCTTGGACAAGGCCTTCGCCACCCGCGCCGTTCACGCCGGGCGACAGGACTTCATGAAACTGGGCGTCCACGCCCCGCCGCTCGACTTCAGCTCCACCTACCCGGCGCCCGACCTCGACCTCGCGGCGCGCTCCTTCGACAGTCTCGTCTCGGGGGACCTCCCGATCGACGGAAGCTTCATCTACCAGCGGCTCTTCAACCCGACGACCGATCGATTCGAGCGCGCCCTCGCCGAACTCGAGGGGGCCGAGGACGCGGCGGCGTTTGCCTCGGGCATGGCGGCGTTCAGCGCCGTGCTGCTCGCGGCCAAGTCGCGCGGCACACACGTCGTCGCCGTGCGTCCGATCTACGGCACCGCCGACCATCTGCTCACGTCCGGCATGCTTGGCATGACCGTCACGTGGACGTCGCAGGACGCCATCGCGGAAGCGCTGCGCCCCGACACCGCTCTCGTCGTCATCGAGACGCCGGCCAACCCGACGCTTGAACTGATGGACATCGCCGCCGCCGTGCGACAGGCGGGATCGGTGCCGGTGCTGGTGGATTCGACGTTCGCCACGCCGGTGCTGCAGCAGCCGCTGAGGCACGGCGCGGCGCTCGTGCTGCACAGCGCCACCAAGTTCCTGGGCGGCCACGGCGACGTGCTCGCCGGAGTCGTGGCGGGGCCGCACGCCCTCATTCGGGACATCAAGCACGTGCGCGCCGCCACGGGAGGCCTGCTGCATCCGCTCGCCTCGTTCCTGCTGCATCGCGGCCTCCCGACGCTGGAACTGCGGGTGGAGCGCGCCCAGGCCACCGCCATCGAACTGGCCGCCCGGCTCGCCGATGACCGGCGCGTCGTGAACGTGCTGTACCCGGGACTGCCCGGGAAGGACCCGCGGGGCCTGATCGGCCGTCAGATGAAGGGCCCCGGGAGCATCCTCGCCTTCGAGCTCGGGAGCGACAATCCGGTCGTCATGCGCGATTTTCTCGGCACGCTCGAGATCATCACGCCGGCGGTGAGCCTCGGGTCCACGGATTCGCTCATCCAGCCGCCGGCGGCCCTGACGCACCGCGTCGTGGAGCAGGGGGCGCGCGAGGCGGCGGGAGTGAGTCCCGGACTGCTCCGGTTGAGCGTCGGCCTCGAGGATGTGCGGGACCTCTGGCGTGATCTCGACCACGCGCTGGCCGAGGTGTCCTCGCGGCTCGAACTCCGCGATTTGGCGCCCGCCCTGATGCCCTGACACGCCTGCGGCTGGTTGCGAAGCGTTATCAAGTAGCCGGGCCCTGTGGACATGGGGCCCGGTTGCTGTCAAATTACTTGGATGCCCCCCGCAGACGCGGCGAAATGCGCGGGGGCACCGCGACTCTAGAGGATCATTAGGTGTCGCCGCCGTCGCGGGCGGCCCTGCATTTCGCTGCCGAGGAGCCTCATGACGGTTGCGGCACTTCCCCTGATCATTCAGGGAGGAATGGGCATTGCCGTTTCCAATTGGAAACTAGCGAGTGCCGTGGCTGCCGCCGGGCAGTTGGGCGTGATCTCGGGGACGGCCCTCGATTCCGTCTTCGTACGACGGCTCCAGGATGGCGATCCGGGCGGAGCCATCCGCCGGGCACTGGCAAACTTCCCCAAGCCCGACGTCGCCGCTGAGATCTTGCGCAAGTACTTCAAGCCGCACGGCCGCGGGCCGGACGAGCCGTATACGTCGCTCCCCATGTACAAGCAGGCGGTGAGCAAGTTCCGCGAGCAGGTGACGATTGCGGCCAACTACGTCGAGGTCTGGCTGGCCAAGGAAGGGCACAGCGGCCGGGTCGGCATCAACCTGCTGACCAAGGTGCAGATGCCCACGCTGCCGTCGCTGTACGGCGCGATGCTGGCCGGCGTGGATGTGGTGCTCATGGGCGCCGGCATTCCCCGCGAGATTCCCGGCGCGCTGGACGCGCTGGCGGTGCAGGCGCCGGCGGTGCTCAAGCTCGATGTGGAGCAGGCCGCGGGGCAGCAGTTCACGCTGGTCTTCGACCCGGCCGAACACGGCATGACCGATGTGGCGCTGAAGCGCCCGCAGTTCTATGCCATCGTGTCGTCGCACACGCTCGCCACCAACCTGGCGCGGAAGGCGACGGGGAAGGTGGACGGCTTCATCGTCGAGGGGGCGACGGCGGGCGGCCACAACGCACCGCCGCGCGGCGCGATGCAGCTGAACGAACGAGGCGAGCCCATTTACGGCCCGCGCGATGAATGCGACCTCGCGTGCATGCGGGAACTCGGGGTCCCCTTCTGGCTGGCGGGGAGCTTCGGATCACCCGAGGGCTTGCAGCAGGCGCTGCGGGAGGGTGCCGCGGGAATTCAGGTGGGCACGGCCTTCGCGTACAGCGATGAATCGGGCTTCGCGCCCGAAGTCAAGCGACAGGTGCTGACGGACGTGGCGGAGGGGCGGGCCAGCATCTTCACCGATCCTCGCGCCTCGCCCACGGGCTTCCCGTTCAAGGTGGTCCGCACGCCGTCCATCGCGCAGCAGGACGACACGCGCGAGCGATGCTGTGACCTGGGCTACCTGCGCACCGCCGCGCTGCGCGAGGACGGACGCCTCGTCTATCGCTGCTCGGCGGCTCCGGTGCGCGACTACACGAACTCCGGCGGGTCCGAGGAGGACACCGTGGGACGCCGCTGCCTGTGCAACGGGCTCATGGCGGTGATCGGACTCGGCCAACTGCGCAAGAACGGCAAGGTCGAGCCGCCGATGATCACGAGCGGCGACTACGTGACCGAACTGGCGCACGTCGCGCGCGGCCGCACGTCGTACACGGCGGCCGAGGTGCTGGCGTACCTGTTGGGTGAGCCGTCGATGGCGTCGGTGTCGGTCGGAGCGTCGGCGGACGCCTCGATGCCGTTCGAGGAGTCAGCCGTCGCGACCTCCGCATAACGGGGCTGCCGCGAGGGCGAGCTGCCTGCGCACAGGCGGTACGCCACGCGGTGCACCCGCGGAGCGTCTGACTCGGCGCGTGCGCACGCCGCCCCGCTGTCGCCGTCCGACGCGAGGGCGACGCGCGCCCGTTCGTCCGGTGCCCAGCCGGCCTCCCCTCACGCCGGCCGCTGACATTACCTTAGTCGGCGGAGTCGGCGGCGGGAGCACCGCACCCACGGCGTGCGCGCGCCGCGGCCCAGGGCAGACCGTCTGCCGAGAGGAGTCGCACCGGATGAAATACGAGTGGATCGCGTCGATGGCGACGGGCGACGCGGAAATCGACAACGCCCACCGGATGCTCATCCAGACCATCAACCGCCTGGACGACGCGGTGGAGCGCGGTACCGAGGCGGCCGAGGTGCCCGGCATCCTGAGCTTCCTCGAGGCATACGCCTGGCGTCACTTCTCGCACGAGGAGGGGTGCTTCCTGCGCCACCAGTGCCCGGCGGCGGAGACCAACCAGAAAGCCCACGCCGGCTTCATCGAGCGCCTCACGCGGCTGCGAGATGACATGGAGCGGGAAGGCGTGACGCCCGAGCGGGTCGCGGTGCTGCACAAGACGCTCGGCGACTGGCTCGTGAACCACATCCTGAGGGTGGACACGGAGCTCTCGCGATCCACCGCGTAGCCCGGTCACGCGCGGCACACGCCGCGTCGCGCTAACGGGCGAACGCGGGAGGCTGTAGGAAGCAGCGGAAACACGCGCCTGTTCCGGTGCGTATTCTACAAGGTTGTGCGCGGAGCGCGTAAACCGTCACCGGCCCGCCTGGGTACTAACGGTGTGGTCGATGCGCGACGCACGACCATGACTTCCACTTGACCCTACCCGATGCCCTTTCAGAGCGTCTGTCGTTTCATGGCCGCGGCGGCTGTGGCCGCCGCGTTTTGTGCCCCTGCCGATGTCTCCGCGCAAGCCGTCGATGTGATCCGCGGTCGGGTCGTGGGTGAGGACTCCGTGGCGATTGCCGGCGCCCGCGTGCAGGCCGTCTCGCTGAGCGGCAACGTGACCCGTCGCGCGCTCACCGACAACAACGGCCGCTTCACCATCACGTTCCCCAACGGGGACGGCGACTACATGGTGACGGTGCAGGCCATCGGGTTCTCGATGAAGCGCTTCCAGGTGAAGCGCACGGCGGACCAGGAGATCCTGCTTGCCGACGCCAAGCTGTCGCGCGCGATGACGGAGCTCGAGGCGGTGCGCGTCACGCCCGGCGAGCGCTCGCGGCCGGTTCGCGACGACCGCCAGCCCGACATCTCGGGCACCGAGCGCAACGTGGCGGCGGCCAACGTCGCGGCCGGCGACGCCGGCAATATCGCCGCGATGGCGGCGTCGCTCCCCGGCGTGACGCTCGTGCCCGGGACCGCCGGCGATCCGTCGGGCTTCTCGGTGCTGGGCCTCACGCCCGACCAGAACGCGACGACGCTCAATGGCGGTTCGTTCGGCGGTGCCGACGTGCCGCGCGACGCCGGCGTGTCGAGTTCGCTCTCCACGAGCCCGTACGACGTGTCGCGCGGCGGCTTCAGCGGTGCGCAGTTCAACATCCGCTCCCCCAGCGGCAACAACTTCACGACGCGCACGAACTCGCTGAACCTCGACGCCCCATCGCTTCAGTGGACGGACCGCGCCGCGCAGGCGCTGGGCCAGCAGTTCACCAACGTCTCGCTGGGCGGCCTGCTCTCGGGGCCGGTGAAGATTGACGAGGCGTTCTACAACTTCTCGTACCAGCTCGGACGCCGCGCCAACGACCTCCAGACGCTGCTCAACACGTCCTCCACGGGCCTCGTGACGAGCGGCATGAGCCCCGACTCCGCCGCGCGGTTGCTCAACATCCTGCGCGCCAAGGGCATTCCGCTCGCGCCGCGCTCGTCGGTGAGCAACCGCTACACCGACAACGGGTCCATCCTGGCGACGCTCAACCTGGCGCCGGTGGGTTCGCGCACCGGCGCCGCGTACGCGCTGACGTTCAACGGGTCGGCCAACCGCAGCGCGCCGGTGGGCGGCTCCATCAGCGAACTGCCGGGGCACAGCGGCGAGCGCACGGGCTACAACGGCGGCGTGCAGGGGCGGCACTCGGCGTACTTCGAGTCCGGCCTGCTGTCGGGCTTCCTGTCGGAGACCAACATCACGCTCAGCGGCTCGCACAACGAGGGGAACCCGTACTACGACCTGCCGAGCGGCACGGTGCGCGTCACCTCCAAGCTGCCCGATGGGACGACCGGCGTGCGTCCCGTGCAGTTCGGCGGCAGTTCCTTCCTGAACAACACGCAGGACAACTCCAGCCTCGGGTTCGTCAACACGCTCTCGTGGTTCTCGCGGAACAACAAGCACCGCGTCAAGCTGTCCACCGAAGTGCGCCGGGACGCGTTCGACCAGGACCAGACCACCAACCAGCTGGGATCGTTCAGCTACCTGTCGCTGGCCGACCTCGAGAACGGGCGGGCGGCGTCCTTCTCGCGCCAGCTCTCGCCGCGGGTGCGCAGCGGGGCGCAGACGGTGGGGGCGATCTCCATTGGCGATGCGTGGCGCAAGTCGAACGACCTGCAGATCCAGTACGGCGTGCGCGTGGACGGCAACGCGTTCAGCGCGGGACCGACCGGGAATCCGGCGCTCGCGCAGCGCTTCGGCGTGGACAACAGCTACGCGCCCAACCATGTGTACGTGAGTCCGCGCCTCGGCTTCTCGTGGCAGTACGGCCAGGGCGCGCAGATCCCCGGCTTTGAGGGGGCCATTCGCGGACCGCGCGCCGTGGTGCGCGGCGGCGTGGGCGTCTTCCAGAACATGCCGCAGTCGACGCTGTTGGGCTCGGCGCTCGACAACACCGGCCTCGCGTCGGCCGTGCAGCAGCTGAACTGCGTGGGCACCACCGTGCCGTCGCAGGACTGGGGCGGCTGGCTCACCAACCCGGCCTCCGTGCCGGCGACGTGCGCCGACGGCTCCGTGACGTCGCCGTTCACCAACGTGGCGCCCAATGTGTCGTTCTTCTCCAAGGACTGGCAGGCGACGCGCAGCGTGCGCGGCAACCTGCAGTGGAACGGTCCGGTGGCGAACGGCCGCTACACGGCGAACGTGGACCTCACGTATTCGCGCAACCTGAACCAGCCCGGCAACTACGATCTCAACTTCGGCGGAACGAGCCAGTTCACCCTCGCGAGCGAGGGCGGCCGTCCTGTCTACGTCCCGGTGACGAGCATCGATCCGGCGTCGGGCCTGTCGGCGCCGCGCGCGTCGCGCCTCCATCCCGAGTACAACGCGGTGAACGAGGCGCGGTCGGACCTGACGTCGGAGTCCAAGCAGCTCTCGATCCGCCTGAGTCCGATGACGTTCAACTCGAAGCTCGGCTGGAACGTCGGCTACGTGTATGCCGACGTGCGCGAGCAGTACCGCGGGTTCCAGAGCACGACGGCGGATCCGCGGGCGGTGGCCTGGTCGCGGTCGGCCGCCGCCGCCAAGCACCAGCTGCAGTACTCGGTGAACTACAACTTCTTCGATGCCGTCCGCGTGAACTGGTTCGGCAACGTGCGGGCCGGCACGTCGTACACGCCCGGCGTCGCCGGCGACGTGAACGGCGACGGGCTCTACAACGACCGCGCGTTCATTGCCGATCCCGCGACGGCCGGTGACGCGGCGCTCGCCAGTGCGATGCAGTCGCTGCTTAAGAGCTCGACCGGCGGTGCCAGGCGCTGCCTTGAATCGCAGCTCGGCCGCCTGGCCGATCGCAACAGCTGCCAGGGCCCGTGGACGCACACCGCCTTCCTGAGCATCTCGTTCAACCCCATCAAGCTCCACCTCCCGCAGCGGGCAAACATCCAGTTCCAGGTGAGCAACCCGATCGGCGCGGCGGACCTGCTGCTGCACGGCGAGGACAACCTGCGCGGCTGGGGACAGACGGTGCAGCCCGACGCCACGCTGCTGTACGTACGCGGCTTCAACCCGGCGACGCGGCGCTACACCTATGAAGTGAACCAGCGCTTCGGTTCCACCAAGCCGTCGCAGACGAGCATTCGCCAGCCCGTGACGGTGACGGCGATGATGCGCTTCGATCTCGGGCCGGCGCGCGAGCGCCAGTTGCTCACGCAGCAACTCGACCGCGGGCGCCGCCTGGCCGGACAGAAGGCCTCGGAGTCGCAGCTCAACGCGATGTACGGCGCCGGCGGCGTCACCATCAACCCGCTGGCGATGATCCTGCGCCAGACCGACAGCCTCCGCCTCACGTCGGCGCAGGGCGACAGTCTGGCGACGATGAACCGTGCGTACCTGATCACGCTGAACCGCCTCTGGGCGCCGGTCATCAAGGAGCTTGCAGGGCTGACGGACACTTACAGCCACGAGCAGGCGTACGCGCTGTACAAGAAGACGCGCGAAACGTCGGTGGATGAGCTGATGAAGGTGGCGCCGCGCGTGAAGAACGTCCTGACGCCCGTGCAGCGCCGCAAGCTTCCCGCCCTCGTGGCGGCGCATCTCGATCCGTGGTACCTGAAGTCCATCCGCTCGGCGACGGTCGGTGGCACCGCGGGCGGTCCGTTCATGTTCATGGCCGGGGGCATGGGCGGGCCGGCCGTCCAGGCCATCCATATCTCCCGTTGACGCACACGGCTCCCTCCTTCCCTCGCGCTCCTATGACTCTTCGAATTCGTGCCTTGCTCGCCCTTGCGGTGATCGCCGCACCGGTCGCGGCGCAGCAGCCGCTGCCGCCGGTGCGCCCGCTCGGACCCGTCACGCAGGTCTCACCCGCCGACCTCCTCGGTTCGGTCTCGGCCGTGCGCCCGCTGCCGGGTGGCGGCGCCATCGTCAACGACCTGACGCGTCGGCAACTGATCGTGCTCGACACCGGCTTCAAGCTGAAGTCGGTCATCGCCGACACCACGCCGGCCACCGCCAACGGCTATAGCAGCCGCATCGCCGGACTGATGGCGTACAAGGGCGACTCGTCGCTCTTCATCGATCCGCAGTCGCTCTCGATGCTCGTCATCGACGGCAAGGGCGAGGTGGTGCGCGTGATGGCGGTGCCGCGGCCGCAGGACGCCAACTTCATGATCGGCGGCCCATTCGGCACGCCCGGCGTGGATCCGCAGGGGCGCATCGTCTACCGCGGCATGGTGATGCCCAACATGCGCGGGATGAACCTGGGCGGCCCGCCGCAGCCGGGGCAGCCGATGCGTGGCCCGACGATGCCCGACACGGCGCCGGTCTTCCGCGTCAACCTCGCCACGCGCGCCCTCGACACGGCCACCTACTTCAAGATTCCGAGCACGCAGGTCAGCATGACGCAGGACGATCGCGGCGCGATGCGCATCAGCATGATGACCAACCCGATGCCGGTCGTCGATGACTGGGCGCTCCTGCCCGACGGGCGCATTGCAGTGGTGCGCGGCAAGGACTACCACGTGGATTGGCTGAACATGGACGGTTCGTGGACGTCGACGCCCAAGATCCCGTACAACTGGGAACGCCTGGACGACGACGCCAAGGAGAAGTTCATCGACTCGGCGAAGGTGGAGGCCGAGAAGCAGCGCGAGAACATGAACCGCGCCATGCAGAGCGGCGTCAACAATGCCAACGCGGCCATGGGCGGTGCGGCCGGTGGCCAGCCGGTGCGCATCGAGATGCGCCTCGATGGCGGCGGTGGTGGTGGCGGCCGGCCGCAGCAGGGCGTGCAGCAGATCACCGCGCCGACCATCAACTTCGTCAAGCCCAAGGATCTTCCCGACTATCGCCCGGCCTTCCGCCAGGGCGCGGTGCGCGCCGATGACGAAGGGAACCTGTGGGTGCGCACGACGCAGCCGTCCGACGCGGGACCGATCTACGACGTGATCAACGGCAAGGGGGAATTGGTGGACCGCGTGAAGCTGCCGTTCGGCCGCGTGATTTCCGGGTTTGGGCCTGGCGTCGTCTTCATGGGCGTGCAGGATGAGAAGGGTGCTCGGCTTGAGAGGGCGCGGATCAAGTGACGATTGAGGATTGGGAATCCGGATTCGGATCTATGACTCCGACAAAGGACTGCGACCCGCGATGACGGCGACCCGCGATGACTGCAATCGCTGGTCGCTGTCCTCATTCGGGATCAGTCAATCCGAATCCGGATTCCCAATCCTCAATCAGTCGTTCGGCTTCGATGCCCCCGTCTCCACCGGCAGCTCCGATCGTGCCGACCAATCCTGGTATGACCCGTCGTACAGCAGGATCGGGTGTCCGAGGGCACGCGCCGCGGTGAGCATCGCGGTCGCCTGCTGCCCGATGTGGCAGTAGCCGATGACGACATCGCGCGGGCCGATTCCGGCCGCCGTGAACGCCGCCGCCAGCTCCGCCGGCGACTTGATGCGCAGCGAGGCGTCGGTGAGCGTGGAGAACGGCACGCTGCGCGCGCCGGCGATGTGGCCGGCGCGGTGGGGGGCCGACGGGCTGCCGCCGCTGCGCGATCCACTGTAGAACGCGGTGTCGCGTGCGTCCACGATGGACACGCCCGGCCGGCCGATCATCGACTGCACGTACGCCGCGTCCACCACAAAGTTCTGCACGCGCAGCGGAGAGAGCGCGCCGACGACGGCTGCGGGCACCTCGGCCGTGGTGGGATGGCCGGCCGCCGTCCAGGCGTCCATGCCGCCGTCGAGGATGGACGCATGGTCGCCGAGGCCGGCATACGCCAGCGTCAGGTGGACGCGCGTCGTCGGGCTCACCCAGTCCTTGCCGTAGTACACGACAACGCGCGAGCCGTCGGCGATGCCGAGTGCCGCGAGGCGAGCGCGCAGCGTGTCGGCGCTGGGCATCTCGAGAGTCAGCCCGCGCCCCGTGCGGTCTCCCACCGAGATATCGGCCAGGGTCACGAGACGAGCGCCGGGGATATGGGCCGCAGGATAAGCCGCTGGATCCCCGACATGGAGTAACACGAGATTGGGGTCGCGCAGATGCAGCGCGAGCCACTCGACGCTCACGAACAGCGGGCCACGCGGATCAGGTGCGGCGGGCGGGAGTGGCTGCGGCGCGGATACCTGAGACACGGCAGCCGACGGTGCGAACAGGGCAAGGGCGAACAGCAACGGCATGCGGCGCACGGGGAGCCTCTCGAAGACGTGATCATCGAGTGTAGCCGACTGCCTCGTGGGGCGACAAGGGCCGGTCGCCGGGGAGGACCATGGGACGGGGTTCTTTCTCACAGAGATACAGAGGAGTGAAGAGTTGCTTCATCACAGGGACACAGAGGAGCACGGAGGGCCACAGAGGACTACAACTGCTTTTCCGGGAGGAGCAGCAGGCGCCACGCAGGCATCTGAGTAGCGCGATGTCGTTACCCAGGAAGTTGCAGTACTCTGTGGCCCTCTGTGCTCCTCCGTGTCTCTGTGATGAAGAAACTCCTTCCCCTCGCCGCCCCGACTGAACGTTGCAGGTGCGTCCGTCGTAGAATTGCAGGTCGTCGAGGGTCTTCGATTCGACTGTACGCGTCCCCGAGAGGAATCCACGTGATACGCCGCGCTCCCATTGTCCGCACCGTCACCGCGCTCTGCGTGACCGCCAGCGTGCTTTCTGCCCAGTCCAGGACCGCCGCGTCGAAGGCGGTGTGGCCCGACGAAGGGCCGGCGGTCTGGGCGCCGCGTCCGACGGTCAGTGCGATCACCGCGAACGATCTGCGCACGCGGCTCTATGGCATCGCCGACGACTCCATGCGGGGGCGTCGCATCGGCGAACTCGGCAACTACAAGACCACCGAGTACATCGCACGGGAGTTCAAGCGGCTGGGACTCCGACCGGCGGGCGACAACGGCACGTATTTCCAGGTGCTGCCGTTCGGTCCGATCGGCTACGACAGCGCCGCCTCGACGCTGTCGGCCGGCGGCGTCGCGCTCGAGCGCAGCAGGGACTGGGTGCCCCTCGCGCCCAACGCGGCGGGACCCAACGGCGGCAAGGCGAACCTTGCTGGCGTGCCAACCATCTTCGCCGGCCGGTGGGGCGACACCCTGACGCTTGACCCCGCGATGATCCGCGGCAAGGTGGCGGTCTTCGTGACGCCGCCGCCGGTGCCGCGTCCTGCCCCGACGCTGCTGCGCTGCGACTCCGTCCCCGACCGGTTCGGCGCGCAGGCGGCGGTGCTTGCCGACGCAGCCACGCCGCGTCCGGCGACGCGCCCGGCTCCCGCCGGCTTCGCGCGCGACACGCGCGCCCAAGCCGCCGGCGCGGTCGCGGTGCTGCTCATCAGCCAGGATGTGATTCCGCCCGCTACCGTGACCGCGGCGTGGTCCGTGCGCGGCGCGATGCAGCCCGCGCCGGCCGCCGCGACGGCGATTGCGACCGCGGCCCTCGCGCGTCCCGCGGCCGCCAGGCTCTTCGGCAAGGGCGTGGACCAGTTGGCGCTCGGCGACGCGGGCCAGCCCGTCTCCGCGCAGTGGTCCTACGACTGGAAGATGTCCGACACACCGGCGCGCAACGTCGTGGCCATCAAGCCCGGCGCCGACCCGGCGCGCGCCGCGGAGTATGTGCTGCTCGGTGCGCACAACGACCACACGGGGGCAACCGTCGCCGTGGATCACGATTCACTGCGTGCGGTCAACATGGTCACGCGCCGGCAGGGGGCCAACGACCCCGTCTGCCGCCCGACGGCCGATCAGCAGCGACGCATCGACTCGCTCATCGCCCGTGCGCGCTCCATCCGGCCGGTGCGACGCGACACGATCATGAACGGCGCCGATGATGACGGCTCGGGCACCGTGGCCCTGCTCGAGATCGCCGAGCAGTTCGCGGCCGAGCGGCCGGCGCGTTCCATCATCTTCGTCTCCCACCAGGGGGAGGAAGCGGGAATGCTCGGCTCGCGGTGGTTCGTCGAGCACCCCACGGTGCCGCTCAAGGACGTGGTGGCGGCGCACAACATCGACATGCTGGGCAAGGGGCGCGTGGAGGAAGTGAAGTTCGGCGGCCCGGCGAGCATCCAGACGCTGGGCGCGCGCCGTTTGTCGCGCGAGTTCGGCGACGTGATTGACAGCGTCAACGCCGTGCGCGGCGAGGTGATGGCCATCGACAAGTCGTGGGACGTGACGGCCAACCCGATGAACCGTTTCTGCCGCAGCGACCAGGTGAGCTATGTGGTGAACAACGTGCCGGTCACCTACTTCTCGCACGGCTACTCGCTGGACTACCACCAGCCCACCGACGAGCCCCAGTACATCGACTACGAGCACACGGCCCGGTCCAGCCGCTTCATCCACGACATCATGATGGCACTGGCGACGCGAGCGACGCGGCCGGTGATCACCGGCAACGACCCGGCGTATCCGCGCTGCCGGTAGCGGTTCGACGGGCGCATCGAACCGGCTGATTGAGGATGTGGAATCCGGATTCGGATTGAAGACCTCGACGCAGGACAGCGACCAGCGATCGTGTCAATCGCCGGTCGCTGTCGTAGATCGTGATCCGCGATCCGAATCCGGATTCCACATCCTCAGTCGTCCACCGCCCGTCGCAGCCTACTTGATCTTTGCGGCGGCCTTGAACTTGGCGCGGATGTTGAGGAGCGCATCGGCCGCGTCGGCGTTCTTCTTCGCGATATCCTCGAGCAGGGTGAGGGCGACCGTGTCATCCTCGACCAGCGTCGGTTCGGGCCCGAGGCGATGGCCAAAGCCCGTGTGACGGCCTGGATCGATGACCATCTCGTTCTTCAGCGCGATGTCTTCCGCCCCGTAGCGCACGCGCACGACGCAGAACTTCTTGCCGGCCTTTTCCATGTAGCCGAAGCAGAGGCCGTCGGCGCTCGCGGGCCACGCGGGAATGTCGTGGACCTTGCCGTCGGTTCCCTCGAAGGCAGAGAACCCGGGGGTAACGCGGCCGAAGTTGCGTTCGAAGCCGCCGTGGTACATCAAGCAGTGTCGCATGGATGGGGGGGAAAGGGTTGCCACAAACTTGCCGCCGCGCGCGGAGGATGACAACCCGTCGTCCCCTGGGTCGTCCAGTGGGTCGCCCCGTGGGTCGTCCGGTGGGTCGTTCAGTGGGTCGTTCAGTGCGTCGTTCCCTGGGTGTCGCTCCCGGTGGGCGGATGGGAGCCCGTCGCCGCCCCGCCCGTCAGCGCGCGCACCACGCCCGCTCCCGCATCGAGTAGCTTTCCCCGGTCGCTCCGCGATTCGCCGCGCACCAGGAGTTTCCGTGACACAACCTGCGATTGACGAAGCGCTCCGTGCGCGCCTGCGCGACCTCTGTGCGGCGGGATGGGAGTTCTTCGAGCGGTTTGACCGCACGGTGCGCGAGCGCGGTTTCCACCCCTTCATCGCCTCCGAGTACGAGGTCGTGCAGGAAGCGCTGATCGCGCACCGCGCGCCGGGGCACACCTTCATCGAGCTCGGCTCGGCGTCCGGCGTCATCACGATCATGGCCGACCTGCTCGGCTACAAGGCGTGCGGCATCGAGATCGACCACTCACTCGTGGCCACGGCGCGCGAGCTGGCCCAGCGCTTCGACTCGCAGGCGCGCTTCGTGTCCGGAAGCTTTTTCCCGGCGGGGTACAAGTACCGCGCCGCCGACGGCGAGGTGCGCACCGGCACGCTGGGCGAGGGGACGTCGGGTTACCTGGAACTCGGGCGTGCGCTCGACGACTTCGACGTGGTGTTCGGTTACCCGTGGGGCGGGGAAGAGCCGGTGCTGCTCGACCTCATGAAGCGGTACGGCAACCCCGAGTCGCTGCTGCTGATGCACAGCGTCAATGACGGGGTGTTGGCGTACCGCGGCGGCAAGCGGGTGTAGCGCCGTGGCCTTCGTGCGCGACGGCGGCAAGCGGATGTAGCGCCGCGCGCTGCGTGCGCCACGGCGCCACCCGCGTGCAGCGACGCGACCTACTTGAGCGGCGGCGGCACCCGCTTCTTCGTCGCTTGCTCGAAGGCGTACGCGAGTTCGATCAGTCGCGGTTCACTGCACGCCACGCCGGTGAAGCTGACGCCGTACGGTGACGGCTTCGCATCGAAGCCGGGCGGGAAGGCCGGCGTCGGTGCGTTCGGGATCGTGCCGAACGGCACGAGCACCGTCGGATACCCCGGCTTCGCCGCAATGGATGCGCTCGACGGGCCGGGGAAGAGCAGCGCATCGAGCTGCCGCTCGCGCATCACCTGCGCGATGCCGAGCGTCCCGCCGAGCTCGACATCCTTGGCCCGGTCGGCCTCGTACTTCGCGCGGTCGGCGATCGTATCCTGCTCATCGGAGATGTCGAGGAGCGACTGCCCGTACTTGATGGCGCCGCGCGGCGCGTTCTGCAGGTTGAAGTAGCGCAGGTCGGTGAGCGTCCTGATGGGAGTCGCCTTGCCCAGCGACGCGAGCCACGCATTGAAGTCGCGCTTCATCCCGTAGGCGAGCACAGTGGAGCAGTTGGCGTTGTGTCCCTTCCGCTGGCCGATGGAGCCGCACGTGCCCCAGACGAGGAAGTTCTTCGACGAGTCGGTGCTGATGATGCTCGGGATGTTGGCGGAGTCGACGATCACGGCGCCTTCCTTGCGCAGGATCTCGATCACCTCCTTCATCATCGCGGCCTGCGTGGCGTCGAGGCCGCCGCGCGGGCGACCGACGCCGGCCACCGCGACCGGTTCGTAGAACGACGCGCGCGGGATGCCGATGCGTGCCCCCTTGAGCGCGTCGCGCTTGAGGTGCGGGCGATAATCGCGATTCGGCGGTGGCGTGCAGGTCTTCGTCGCCGGGTCGTTGGGATCGGGCAGCGCCCCTTCCATCGCGCCCAGCAAGATCGCGGCGTCCTCGACGGTGCGCGCCATGGGCCCCGGGGTGTCCTGGTCGGCGGTGATGGGAATCACGCCGTAGCGACTGATGCGCCCCACGGTGGGCTTGATGCCGGCGAGCATGTTCTGGTTGGTCGGGCTCAGGATGGACCCCGACGTTTCGGTGCCGACGCTCGCCGCCCACAGACTGGCGGCGGTGCCAATGCCCGAGCTGGAGCCACCGGTGAAGAGCGCCGGCCGCCCGTCGTTGAAGCCGGCGCGCGGATCGGGACGCGGATCGTACGGATTCAGCCCGTAGCCGCCGAGTGCGCTGTAATTGGACGGCATCGGCGTCGGACTGCCGGCCACCCAGTTCGCAAGCTCCGTCATCACGGTCTTCGCGATGATGATGGCGCCCGCGTCTTTCAGCAGCTTGGTGAGTGTGGCCTCGTACGGTGGCACGAGATCCTTGAACGCCAGCGCGCCGCCGGTGGTCGGCATGTTGGTGGTGTGGATGTTGTCCTTGAGCGCCACCGGAATGCCGTGCAGCGGGCCACGCACCTTGCCCTGCGCCCGCTCGCGGTCGAGCGCATCGGCCTCGGCGAGCGCGGTGCGGCTCACCGTGATCGTGGCGTTGATCTGCTTGTCATACGTGGCGATGCGCGCCAGGTAGCTCAGCACCAGTTCGCGCGACGTCAGGCGACCGTCCGTGAGCGCGGCCTGAAGCTGTGGGATGGTGGCCTCGACGACATCGAACGGCGGACGGGACGTTGTGGTCGCCGGTTTGCGTTGGGCAAGCGCCGTCGAGGCGCAGGCGACGAGGGCGAACCCGGCGAGAAGAGTGCGGCACATGGCGTTGGGGGGGTGGAGTGTTGGGGGCGCGCAAGCGTCGAAAAGATGGAGCGAGCGTCGGCCGACGGCAACGCGACGGGCGCCGTGGCACGCGACCGCTGCCCGGCGTGACCCCGCCGCGCGGTCTCGCGAGAGTCGCTTCGCGTCGGTAGCTTCGCTGACGTGACCGAATCTGCGTCCCTCGACGATCTCTTCCTCGCCTTCCAGCAGGCAGTGGCCGGGCGGTACTTCATTGACCGCGAGATCGGCCGCGGCGGCATGGGCGTGGTGTACCTGGCGCGCGAGGTGCAGCTCGACCGCATGGTGGCCATCAAGCTGCTGCCTCCGTCGCTGGCATCGCGTGCCGACCTGCGCGCGCGATTCGGCGAGGAGGCTCGGCTCGCCGCGCGACTCTCGCACCCCAATATCGTTCCCATCCATGCCGTCGACGAAGTCGGGGGCTTCATCTTCTTCGTCATGGCGTTGGTCGATGGGGTGACGCTCGCCGAACGCGTGCGATCGCGCGGCCCGGTGTCGGCATTGGAGGGAACACGCTTGCTGCGCGACGTCGCCCTCGCGCTCGCGTATGCGCACGGGCAGGGCGTGGTGCACCGCGACGTGAAGCCTGACAACGTCCTGCTTGACCGCGCCACCGGGCGCGCCCTGGTGGCCGACTTCGGCATTGCCGCGGCGGTGGGAGACGAAACGGTGCGCGCCGGCGCCGGCACCCCTGCCTTCATGAGCCCGGAACAGCTGCTCGGCCAGCCAACCGACATGCGCAGCGACATCTACGCGTTCGGTGTGACGGCCTATTACACGCTGTCTGGTCGCCTGCCCTTCGAGGGAGCGACGCTCGCGGAGCTGGCCGGGCGCGCGGTGCACGACGCCCCCGCGCCGCTCGCATCGCTGGGACTCGCCATTCCGCGGCGCCTGGCACAGGTGGTGGATCGGTGTCTAGCCAAGGATCCCGCGCAGCGCCCATCCACCGCGCGTGCCGTGGCTGAGCAGCTGGGTGTTGCCATGGAGCAACGGCGTGAGGTACCCGCGGTGCTGCGAGGCTTTGTGAAGCGCACCGGGCGTACCAGCGACGGGAGAACAGCGGTCACCCTGGTCGCCCTCACGGCCGTCGGCGTGCCGGTGTCCTACAACTTCGGTCCCATCGCCGCATTCAGCGTCATGGTGGGTGGTGCGATCGTTGCACAGATCGCGTTCCTGACGCTGAGCGCACGTGACCTGCTCGAACGGGGCTTTGCGCACGCGGATCTCGGGCCGGCGTTCTCCGCGTCGCTCGATGCCGCGCGAGAAGAGTATGCGACAGAGGCCGATGCGAGCTACGAGCGCATCGGCCGCGCTGCGCTGGCGGTGAGCCGCGTGGCCGCCACCGGACTCGGCCTCGCACTTGGACCGTCCGCGTACGCGTGGGCCACCGGCCACGGCCGGCTCACGGTGGTGCTTGTTGCTCCAGTGCTTGCCTTGGCGGCTCTACTCGGCGCGACCAGCTACGGCGTGTACCGGCTGCTGAGCCGCGTGCGCGATGATGTCGACACGCGCTTCTGGGCCGCGCTCTGGGACGGCCGGATGGGTCGAGCGCTCTTTGCGCTCGCGCGCCGCTTCCGCCGCGGTGCCCCAGTGGTGTCGGCGGTGACCCACCGCGCCACCGAACTGTCGCTGAGCGTTGCAGCGGAGCAGTTGTACGATGCGCTGCCGCGCGCCACGCGCAAGCAGTTGGGCGATTTGCCGGCGCTGCTGCGGCAGTTGCAGCACAGCGCGCAAGCGCTGCGGGCGCGCCACGACGCGTTCAGCGACGCGTTGCAGCAGGGCGAGACGGGTGGAACCGGCACCTCGGAATCGGCGCGCGAATCGGTGCGGGCCGAACGCGACGCAGTGCTGGCGCACTTGCGCGATGCGGTGGGCGCGCTCGAGACAATTCGCCTGAACCTGCTGCGGCTCCATGCGGGACAGACCACCGTGGAATCGATCACCACGCACATCGGCGTCGCCAACGCCTTGTCGGCCGACGTGCGGCGGCTCATCGAGGCGCGCGAGGATGTGGCGATGGCGCTCGCCTACCCGTACGCCGTGGACCCCACGCCGGTATGACACGATGACTGATCCCCGAGTGGCTGAACGCGCGGCCGAACGTGCGGCGCACGCATGGTTTGATGCAGCGCGCGAGGGACAGGTGCCGATGCGCGCGGCAGCCGCAGGTGACGCCGACGCTTTCGGTGCGGGGCCGTTCGCGCCCGGCCCGGCCGCCGTTGGAAGCGCCCGCTCGGCTGGGAGGCGGGACTCCGCGCTGGCGCGCTGGCGCCGCCGCATCCTGCGTGTGCTCCGCGATGCGGCCATTGCGGTGGCCGTCGTTGCTGCGGTGCCTATTGGCCTCACGACGCTGGTGAGCCGGATGCCGCCGCCGGGCTGGTACCAGCCGAGGTTCCAAGCAACGCAGCAGCGGGTGCGCGGGGCGGAGTTGTCACGTCCGTTGGCGAGCGCCAAGGATCCGTCAATCACTCCAAGGCGTGCAGGGGAACTGCTCGCCAGTCTGGCGGCGCGTGAAGACGGCCGCGTCCACGCCGCGTTCCCGCTGCGCGCGCCGGTGGAGCGCTACGCGCGACCGTGGAAGGACTTGGCCATTCCAGCCGGGCCGGGCGGATTGCATCGGTCGAGCGGCTGGAATGGCCCCAATCCTTCCACGGTCATCAAAGCAGTTCCACAGGGACTGTCGTCGCAGGAGCTCGCGTACTTGAAAGTCATCGCCAGCGCGCCGGTCTGGCCGGCATTCGACCTCGTGGCAAGCGCCCCTACGGTCGATGTCGTTGGCGGACGGTTTGAGCTCCCGTTCTCGCCAGAAGCACGCAGCTACGCCATGCCGATTTGGGGCTTTGCGGCCAGCAAGGAACTCGCGTACGCCAATGTGTCGCGCGCCGCCTACTATCTGGCCATCGGCAAACCGGCTGAAGCCGACGCAGTGCTGCGGCGAACCATCAGCTTCGGGTTCGTCTTCATCGACAATGCCACGAACCTCATCGATGCACTCATCGGCCGCGTGATCGTCGGCATTGGCCGGGGTGGCCTGCAGGACCTCTATACGGTCACCAACGACCCTCGACTGGCCAGTGTGGTGGCTGCGGGCCGCGAGATCAGGGCGCCCGGCTCGGCACCACGCAACGTACTCAGCCTCGAAGAGGCGCGGCAAATGCATCTCGCCGGCGCCGACAATGCGGCGCTGACGCGCGCCGTCCGGCTGCAGCACCTGGATGCGCTGTCACAGAGTGTCTGCACCAACCCGCGGGAACTCGTGTTCGGGCCCGGGCGTGACGTGCGCGATGCCTACACAAAGGCCGGCCGCGACCTCGCGCGCGTCCCGTCGGAGCGTGCCCTGCTGGACCTGATGCAGAATACACCCAGCCTGCCCGTGGGGCCGAGTGCGCCGAGCGGACGCGTGGCGCGCCTCGTCGTCGGGGCCTCGACGATCGCCAGCATCATCTTCGACAACCCGCGCATGGCGTACTGCGCGGCGACGCTCGCGGGGCGGTAGTCGCTCTGGAATCGAGTTTCGCGACGACGGAAACATGGCAGTGACGCGTCGCGCTCATGTCGCGCGTGACGGGAGTCCGTCGCGCGACTAGCGAACGCCTGGCGTCACCCACCGCGCCCGCGCGGCCGGATCCCACGTCGGACGCTTGGCCGTGCTCGCCACGTCGTGTGCGACATAGAAGATCATGCGCAGCGAACGGGCTGCCGCGTCGGCGTTCAGCAGACTGACGGCATCGCGCGCCGTGTGCACGTCAGCGTGCGTGCCGTTGAAAAAGAAGATGCTGGGCACGCCGAGCCTCGCAAAGCTGTACTGGTCCGACCGCGTGAAGTACACGCCGTTCCACGGGTCGTTCACCAGGCGCATGCCGACCTCGGGATGCGCCCGTGTGATGCGATCGGTGACCTCGCCCAGCGTGGTGTAGGTCTTGCCCACCACGACGAGGCTGTCCGTTGCGTTGCGGCCGATCATGTCGATGTTCAGCACGGCGACGGCCTGCGACAGCGGACGCGACGGTGCCTTTGCGAAGTGCGCGCTGCCCCACAGGCCGCGCTCCTCGCCGGAGAAGAGGGCGAAGATGATGGTGCGCGCCGGGCGTCTCGGCAGCGCGGCGAATGCACGGGCCAGCTGCAGCACGCCGACAGTGCCGGACCCGTTGTCATTGGCGCCGTTGCAGATGGAATCGGCGCCGCTCGCCGCGCAGTTCTGTCCGCCGCCGGTCACCCCGATGTGATCCATGTGCGCGGAGACGACGAGGTACTCGTCGCGCAGCGTCGCGTCGCTCCCCTCGAGTATGCCAATCGTGTTCGGCGGGGTGGAGGTCACGAGCCCCTGCGGCGACGTGACCGGATAGCGCTGGATGTACGTGCCGTTCTCACCGCCCGGCGTCAGGCCGACGACTCGGAAGGACTCGGCGGCGTACGCCGACGTGAGCTCAAGCTCGGGACTGGGCGTGGCGCGCCCGCGCATCGAGTCATCCGCGATGATTCCGACGAGACGCGCGAACTCGGCCGCGGTGATGGACTCGGCCGCCTGGCGGACGGCCGCCGCGTCATTCGCGAGTGAGTCGGGCCCGGTGGAGGGGTCGGCGCATGCGAGCGCCAGGCTCACGGCCAGCGCCGCGCCGAGCCGGCCCGTCCGGGCGAGGCGAGGCGTGCCGGCCCCCTTCATGTTTGCGAGGGACCCGAGGAGAACCGCGCGCGGATGGCGTCGCTCACACGCGTGGGACGCCCGGTCTTCCAGTTGATGGGACACCAGACGGTGCGCGCCCGCGCGAGCAGCTTGCGGTCGGCGGCGCGCACGATCTCCGTGTGGCGCTCGAAGCGGTGCGAGTCCGCGGCCCCCACCCACGTGCGGGCAATGATGCCGTCGCCGGGGAGGGCGGGGCGCTTGTAGTCGATCTCGTGTCGCACCGCGACCCAGGCGACCTCCGCTTGCTGTTCCGGTGTGGCGGCCGTGGACCAGTGCGCGATGGCCACATCCTGCACCCAGCGCAGGTAGACGACGTTGTTCACGTGCCCGAGCTCGTCGATGTCGCCCGCGACGATCGTGCGCGGCAGTTCGAAGACCTCGTGGCGGTCATCCGGCGCGGGGTGAGCGTCGCGCGACTGGGACATCAGTAGAGGCGCTCCAGCCAGGCGACCGCGTCGAAGCCCGCGTCGAAGCTCAGGATGGTGTCGACGCCGCGCCGCTTCATGACCGCCACATGCAGGGCGTCACGGGCCGACATCTGCGTGCGGCTGGTCAAGACGTCGCGCGCGCCGGTCACGTCGAGGGCTTCGATGGGGAAGACCTCGTCCACCAGGCCGAGGAGCGCGTCGAGGGCCGGCTGGATGGCATCGAGCCGACGAATCGCCACGTAGCGGTGCAGGATTTCCTGCATCACTTCGGCGCTGGTCACCAGGCGCTCGCCACGGCTGATGCAGCGCTCAACGGCCGCGCGCGCCGCATCCTTGTTCGGATGCGGCGCGCCGACGAGGTACATGGGGATGTTGGAGTCGAGGAAGATCACGGCTCGCTCCCCAGGTACCCCCGCTCGATTTCGGCGAGCATGACGTCGATGTCGCACGTCGGGTAGGCGTAGCGTGTCGCCTCCCGGACGGCGGCGAGCTTGCGGCGCGGGTCGATGACCGGCTCGTCACGCCGTGCCGCGCGCAGCGCCTGCCTCACCCACTCGGCCACCGTCATGCGGTGGCGCCCGGCGATGCGGCGGA
>Ga0082335_1004270_pt1 | contig 21836 bp, 17 predicted proteins | sample Subgrocontami58m_FD_72375 | JGI IMG/M metagenome (GOLD analysis project Ga0082335, IMG submission 72375) | Subsurface groundwater microbial communities from S. Glens Falls, New York, USA - GMW37 contaminated, 5.8 m (SPADES assembly) (version 2) ...
AGATATTGAAATAAAATATCATCCCCGCAGCAGAAAACAGTGGATGTATTTTGTCGGCACGTTGGTATCGTTGGTATTATGTTGTTTTATTGCTTACTACACAATTATCTATTTAAAAACCGAAACTACAATACAAAAAATTGAGGAAAAAAAAGTGGAAATGCAACCTGATGAACAAAAGAAAAAAACCTTCACTTTAGATGAGGCTCTTGATATTATCAGGGATCATTTTACTAAATAATTCTTAAGCAATACGGAGGCAATAATTAAGGATAGTGTCTCCAGAATTTTCGCGATACGGTAAGCATATCGCTCCTGCTGAAAATAAGCGCAACAATAATCCGGTGGTTAGTGAGGCGAATTATTCAGGTAAGACGCTGAACCGGTTTTATCTTTTCATTATTAAATACCTGTTGACGGAATAGCCTAGTTTATTATACATTTACGACATAAATTCTCATGTTAGCCGTAATAAAAAATTGTATATAGGAAGTATAATCCTTGTTGTGCCTGAAGGAGGAATAACAAATGGACCCGCAACTTCTGACACTATCCAAGATCTTCACCGAAAGGCTTTTTCGTATTCCCGATTACCAACGGGGGTATGCGTGGACCGAAAAACAGTTGAAGGACTTCTGGACAGACATTCAACAACTCGAACCTGATCGTAATCACTACACCGGCGTTCTAACGCTAGAAAGCGTGCCCGAAAGCGTCTACCGCCAATGGGATGAAGATTACTGGATTGTAGACGCGAAGAACTTTCAGCCTTTCTTCGTTGTAGATGGTCAGCAGAGACTAACGACTGCCATAATTCTGATTCACGTCATACTGGAGCACCTTCCCTCTGGCGAGAAGCTCAATTACACTGAGAAGGCCGACATCCAACGCAAGTTCATTTTCGATTCAAAAGACGACGGAATATCACGATCCTACATCTTTGGCTACGAGAAGGATAATCCGAGTTATGAGTTCCTAAAGACGAGAGTATTCTGCGAGAGATCTTCGACTGCCACCTCCGAAGAAACCGTCTATACCCAAAATCTAACTCAGTCCAAACAGTTCTTTTCTGATAGTGTTGCAGCCTTTTCGCGCGACCAGCTTGAAGCTTTATACCGCAAGGTCACACAACATCTCTTGTTCAATATCTTCACGATTACGGAGGATGTCGATGTTTGCGTCGCGTTTGAGACAATGAACAACCGAGGCAAACCACTCTCCTATCTGGAGCTTCTCAAGAACAGGCTTATCTACTTGTCATTGAAGTTTGACGCCCCCGATTCTGAGCGAAAAAAACTTCGCCGATCTATCAATGACTGCTGGAAAGCCATATACCACAACTTGGGCAGAAACAAAGAACAGCCCCTAGATGACGACCGATTCTTGCTTATGCACTACCTCGTCTACTTCGAGAAAACGATTTTTGAAGAATCACAAATTGATGAACCTCTACGCTACCGGAAGCTTTCCCGAGCAGATTATGCAAGCGACCTACTTGAGAAACGGTTCATTCCAAAGAATGTGGCGGCCTATGCCGCAGCTGATGTTCGCATAAGTCTGGCGGATATGTATGAGTATGTGAGTTCGTTGCAGGACTCGGTGCAAACTTGGTACAAGATGTACAATCCTTTTGCCTCGGACCTCTCGCCGGAAATACAGATATGGCTCGACAAACTGAACCGGATAGGCATGGACCCGCTCCAACACTTGGTGTTGGTATTTTTGCAGTATGTGTCAGCGGAAAACAAGCGCATCGCGTTCCTGCAAGCCATAGAGCGGCATCTATTCATCCTCTCTTTATCCAGTATTAGATACTTTTATGGACACCCTTATACCCTTGAGTCAGATCCAAGGACATTACAGCTCGCCATTGACCTTAGTAACGGCAAGATTACCGGGGAGAAGGTGACTCGCGCATTCATCGACACCACGAACGCTTTACTCAAACACATTAAATTGAATTTCATCAAAGAGCTCCGAGCCAGTTTCAGATCAGAGGGCTTCTATGATTGGACAGGAATTCGTTACTTCTTGTTTGAGTACAATCTGGACCTGCAAAGTCGGTCTAAGACCGAACGCCCCAAAATTTTCTGGCCAGAGTTCGCCGAGCAAAAATCGGACTTCGTTTCCATCGAGCACATCTATCCTCAACAGGCCAGACATCAGTATTGGAGGTCACGCTTTGATGACTTGAATCAGAAACAACGGACTACGCTGAGGAACTCTATCGGGAACCTGTTACCACTCTCAAAACCAAAGAACTCCAGTCTGTCAAATAAGCCGTTTCCAGAGAAGGTGGACGGCAAGAGAGACCCCGTCGTGGGGTACCGGTACGGTTGCTACGCTGAAAACGAGGTGGCCAAGGCGAAGGACTGGACTCCCCAGGAGATACTTAAACGAGGCATGGCAATGCTAGACTTCATGGAGAAGCGGTGGGGATTGGAACTTGGTGATGATTCTCAGAAGAAACTCATGCTCGGCCTTGATTTCATGAAGTGACGCAGAGGCACAACAAGCGCATAGAACGTTACGCCGGTTTCGCTGCGCTTCACTACGCCGCTTAACCCCTGTTCATTAAGTCTAATTATTCAGCTCAAATTAGTCAAGGATGGGTTAAGCGAACAGACTGGGTCAAATGGCCATTTTTCAGAGATTGCTATACAGTATATTGTAGTATGCAAATTTGCAAGCACTATATGCGACTGCAAAATGCTCATTTGACCCAGTCTGGAAGCGAACCCCTCATCCAACAAATCTGAGATTTACGATGTGGGATTTAAATCGTAATTTGTAAAACGTAAATTGTAAGTAAGACATTGTTGGGTGTGCTCTAGCACTCCCCCCAGCCCATCTTTCTAGAGGGGAGCAAGCCATGATTGTTGGGTGCGCTCCGTTTCACCCAACACATGAAAAAATACCACATCAGATGTCGTGAAAACCCTGTTTTTCCGCTGGGATTGCAAAAATAATTATAATGTCATTGCGAAGGCGGAACGACTGAAGCAATCTCTGGATTTAAAGGGTTTCAAAATAGATTGCTTCGCCTACGCTCGCAATGACAATTGGAAATTGGACTTTTTAGACAGCCATAAGACATTTGGTATGATTACATTTCGTAGCACGGGTTTAAAACCTGGAATACTTTCAAAATATGTGGTTCAATCTTCAAGATTGAACCGGCCTTGAGGTCACCTCGCATGGGCATGCTGATGTGTATCCAATAATAAGGGCGCGGAGCACCGCGCCCCTACTGTCTTCGTGACTTTGTGTCTGGTTTGAATCCCCTTGTTTGAGATGGGTTTTATTCGAGGTTGGAATGCCGCTTGTGCATGTCCTTTTCAGAACTGTTCAGTTTATTCACCAGCGAAAGAATGACTCCGTCCAGATACACCAGACACGCCTGCTCAAAGAGCGTGCTGCGGAACTGAATCGACCCGCTATGTTTGTAGTTGGTGCTTACTTCTTGTACAGGCAGTTCAATAATAATATCTGCCTGCCCCGCGAGCGGCGAGTCTTTATGGGAGGTTACAGCTACTATCGCAGCCTGCGACTTTTTAGCCAACCCTGCAATATAACGGGTTATATGCGTACTGCCGGAACTGCTGCACGCCACCAATAAATCACCCTTATCGATATTTGGGGTTGTGGCGTCGCCAACACAGTAAGCATTTAAGCCGATGTGCGTAAGCCTCATGGCAAAGGTACGGGACACCATACCAGATCGCCCCTGACCTGTAACAAAGATGTTTTTTGCATTAAGAATAGACGAAAGAAACTCCTCGTAAGGCTTTTCGTCAATCTTTTCAAGCACGGAATGTATTTCATCCAAAATAATTTGTGTGGTATCCTTGATTCCTATGGGGTTGCCACCGATCTTCATTTGCTTCCCTTTTCTTCCTTATTTTAATCCTGATAGTCCGCGTTCATCTGCGTCCAAAAGAAAATTCCTATACTATTAAACTATTATGAGGAAATTTTACCACGCCATATCCTATATTTCAAGCAATCATATCCTTCAACAGACCGCATCTCCTTACATTTATTTTTGTTGCTCTCTCCCCACGGCTGTGTTAGAATTCCCTCATTTATTATAGAGAAATTATCCATTCTTTTATCCACTTAATTAGGAGCTTTTACATGGGAGACCTTTTAGGTAAACTCATTGGACTTTATGAAATCGCACTGCTTGTCAGAATAGTAATCTCCTGGGTACCGCACAATCCTTATAATCAGGCCATACGATTCCTCTATAAAATTACAGACCCTGTATTAAATCCTGTACGAAAACTCATCCCGCCTTTCAAAGGTATAGACTTTTCTCCTATCATCGTATTTATTGGCTTAGGCGTTGTAAAACGGATGGTAGGGGGAATGTTTTAGTAAATACTGCGAATACCGGATATGCGCAGGACTATAATATAGTATTACTTTGTAAAAACTTCTTTTTTTACAAGTTTTTAGAAATGGTGACGTGTGTCGAATGACGAGTGACAAGAAAAACGTCACCCGTCACCTGCCGTACGCCACTTCCCTTATCTGCACTGCTTTGGTTTCGGCTTTCTGCGCCAGGCAGTATTTCATTGAATAAACTCGGTTCATGATAAATAGTTCTGTGAAAAAACTTGTTGTAATGGACGTAGACGGAGTCCTCTTTAGAGGGCACTTCATTTTACACCTTGCGCGTCACGCCGGGATATTAATTTATATCCGAACAGCCCTGTTATGTTTTCTGTTTAACATAAACAAAATATCTATCCGGGAGTTAATAACAAGGGTTTATGCACGTTTTAAAGGCATAACGCTTGAAGAGGCTAAAAAAGTTTATCAGAATATTGCCCTAATAAAGCATGCAAGGGAAACGATCGAAACATTACATAATCACGGCTATCAGGTGGTACTTATCAGCAGTGGAGTGCCTGATTTCTTTGTAAAAGACCTTGCAGCCAGATTGTCCGCAAATAACGGTTACGGTGTTAAGATTGATATAAATAACAGCCAATTAACGGGTGAGGTGTTTGGCCGTCTCTCCCAATCCATAGGGAAGAAAGAAATCATTGAAGATATATTACACAAAAACAACCTGACGTGGAACGACGCCATCATCCTTGTAGACGACCGGAACAATCTTAATATCATGCATAAAGCCAGTATCAACATCGGTGTTAATGCCCATTATCCTGTCCGACAGCAGGCGCAACACCTGATTGACAGCGGGAATCTTGCAGAGGTACTCGACATTTTGGATATAGAGGCTGCCGATACTTACAAGGCACTCTTCGCAGGCATGCGTAAGCAATACACACACTCCTGGTATCAGGAAATTCGTAGAAAACTCTTACATATACTCATCGCATGTGTGCCTGTATTTTCAAGTTTGGTTTATCATACAACCCTAACAGTACTTTTTGCCTTACCGATTGTTTATCTGATCTCAGAATGTCTAAGAATCAATGGATATTCATTCCCTATGTTAGGAAGTATAACTAAATCCAGCATTCGCAGGATGGAAGAGCGAGGTATTGCATTTGGACCAATAACCCTGGTGCTGGGGGCCATCCTTGCCTTGCTGTTTTTCCCTCCAATTATCGCAAGTACCGTCATCCTGATCGTGGCCTTTGCTGATGCGGCTGCTACCATAGTGGGACGAAGCATGGGTAACCATCGTATATTTTATAACAAAAAAAAGAGTTGGGAAGGCACGATAGCTGCCTGGATTGTGGCCTTCCTTTGTGGATTGATCTATTTACCCATTTCCTATGCTTTGCTCGCCGCATCGTTTTCGAGTATAATTGAATCACTGCCACTGAAGTCGCTGGATAATTTATTCGTACCCATTAGCACGGGCATCTTATTAATGTGTCTTGGGTACTCATAAGCATTTACTCTGTTGAATTAAATTAAATTGAGTTAACAAAAACAAAACCCAACAACTTTTTATTATTACCCCCCTTAATCCCCTCTTGATAGAGGGGAAACAAAACAACTCCCCTCTAAAAAGAGGGGACGGGGGTGTGTAAACAGGATAACCAAAAAGTTTGAAATTCCAAAACTTTTAAAACAAGCAGAACACGGTTCTTATTATTTGTGCGTATTATGGGAATTGATTACGGTGAAAAGAGGATAGGAATTGCTATAAGTGACCCACTTGGGATTACAGCGCAGGGCTTGCCCACCATTGAACGCACAAATATTCAGAAAGACATTCAAAAGATATTGAATATAATTCGTGAAAAAGAATAGAATCAAAAAATGATACAAACCAACAACGCACCATTTAAAAAACCAGAACTGGTTGCGCCGGCAGGCGATGTTGAAAAGCTCAAAACTGCGATTGAATACGGCGCCGATGCCGTCTACGTTGGCGGAGAGGGTTTTAATTTGCGGATGGGGGCAACCAATCTGACCATAGAGGAAATAAAGGCGGCCACCTCCTGGGTTCACGAGCGAGGCAAGAAAATCTATGTTGCCTTAAATATCTTTGCACGTAATTATCATGCTAGGGGTATACGTTCTTACTTAAAAAAACTTGCTGAAATTCCTGTAAATGCTGTAATTGTCTCAGACCCGGGGATTTTCCTGACAGTTAAAGAAATTGCGCCTCATGTTCCCGTTCATCTGAGTACACAGGCAAACACTACCAATGCAAAATCTGTTGAGTTCTGGCATCAACAGGGCATAAAACGAACAGTCCTTGCCAGAGAATTGACGCTTGGTGAAATTAAAGAGATTACCAACAATTCCTTAATAGAAACTGAGGTATTCGTGCACGGCGCTATGTGCATGTCGTATTCAGGGCGTTGTCTTCTGAGTAGTTTTATGTCCAACCGGCATGCAAACCTGGGCGACTGCTCGAATTCATGCCGATGGCAATATGTCCTTAAAGAGGAAAAACGACCAGACGAGACATATCCTATTGTTGAGGACGAAAGTGGCACTTTTATCCTGAGTTCCAAAGACCTTTGTATGATTCAACATATTCCAGAACTGGTCCGTGCAGGCGTTACTGCATGGAAAATCGAAGGGCGTATGAAAAGCCCGTATTATGTTGCCGCTGTAACAAGAATTTATCGGGAGGCATTGGATCGTTATTTTGCCGATCCCGATGGATACGTGTATGATCAAAAATGGTTATCTGAGCTTGGAAAGGTTAGTCACAGGGAATACGGGACTGGCTTCTTTTTTGGAAATCAAGGGTATAATAGCCAGACAACGCATCCTGGGAATTCCTACATAAAAGAATATGATTATCTGGGTATGATTAATAATGTTCTTTCAGATGGAGTGGCAGAGGTACTGGCAAAAAACAGATTCCTGAGTAACACTCCCATAGAAATAATAGGGAGGCGTTTGAGTGACGATTTCAGCCAGGTACTTTTAGACCTTAGAAACGAACACAATGAACCGATTGAAGCAGCCCATGCGGGACAAAAGGTGCTCGTTAAGGTGTCGCATCCCGTACATAAATACTTTATGCTTAGGAAATGTGGATGAAGAAAGTGATAAAAAACGTTGCGAAGAATACCGGCGGGGTTTGTCTTATAATCATTGGTTTTATGTTGATTTTTACCCCTGGTCCGGGACTACTTACAATCTTAGCAGGTTTCTATATTACCAGTTTTCCGGGAAAACCTGCTCTTGTTGCCAAGATGAAGAAGACTAAATTTTACAATCGATATATAATCAATATTGAATCAAAAATAAAGTCAAAATTTAAAAGAAAGAACAAATAAAAGAATGAATACAAAAACGCTAATTTCTATTGCTCTCGTCATTTTTGTAACAGGCTGTGGTTCCACCCGGTATTTGGAAAAAATATCCCCCTTTAAAAAAGAGGAAGCCACTCTTGAACCCAAAAAGGGCGCACAATCTTCTCCTGTGCAGAAAAGTGATGCAGTATTTGTGTGCGCAGGCGACATCGATGTTACTTACAAAAAGTTAGGTGAGGTTAGCCTCGGCGAATTTGGTTTCTCAGGGCATGATATTCTGGCTTATAAAATAGGAGAAAAGGCAGCCGCCGTGGGAGCTCAGGCAGTAATTAACGTCCAGTACGACACGGGGGCTTCAAAGTCATGGCAGGGATACGGCGAGTTAGGGGGCACAGATTACGGCATAAAGCATACATCGTGGTGCAAGGGTATTGCAATTGTATTTATGGAATCCCATAACCCTTTGGGGCTTCTCTTATGCAACCTTACCAAAGAAAACAGGGAATGGTTTGGATTTAAAAAATCACATAACGGTGTTCTTGTCGCCAATATCTTGCCCGGAAGCATTGCAGCAAATGCAGGTATTATGGTAGAAGATCTCGTTACGGAATGGAATGGCAATAAAATCGAAACTAAAAATCAGTTAAGACAGATGATTGACGCTAACGCCGGCAAAGAGGTTAAACTAAGTTTATTGCGTACAGGAGAAATCAAAATGGTAACTGTATCTATACCCGCATCTGTAAACAGCCGCGTTGCGTCATCTGCATCCAAATCCTACGGAAAAGAAAATAAGCCAACAATCGAAAAGAAAGAATCTTTTCCACGTAAACTTAGTTCAAATTCTGCCGGTGTGCACAATGAAGTCGGCGACCTCTACCTGCGAAAGGGGATGTATGAAGAAGCAATGGAAGAGTATAGAAAGGCTATCGAAGCAGACCCGGGTTGCGCCATAGCCCATTTTAATCTCAGCATCGTTTATGACAAAAAAGGCATGAAAGAAGAGGCGGATGAGGAGTATGCAATCTACAAAAAACTAAAACCAAAACGAAAATGAATTCGGCCTTTGGTAACTTCGTCTACTGTCCGCGAAATACACGAAAGGTCACAAAACTTTTTTTAATCAGCGTTTTTAATGGTATGAGGCATATTTTACTGATCCTAATCTTCAGCCTATTCGTACTACGGACTTTGCCAGCCGCAGAATTACTGAAAAATGGGGATTTCGAAACGGGAGAAACCACAGGCTGGAAGTACTGGGAAACCTACCCATGGGATGGAGACGGCGCTCCTGTAGAATCACCCACCCACGTGACCATTGCAATTCCTGGCAACATTGGCACTCCTGTGCCACCTGCAACGAGCGGCTTTTTTGCCCTGACACAGCAAATAGGCCACCACGGAACATCCAGAGGCGGACTCTATCAGGAAGTTAAGGTTGTTGTGAACACCCCTTATATTTTCACAGGTTACATGGCTTTTTACGGAGATGATATTGGGGATGTAACCATTGTTGGGATTCTGGATGGTTCATGGAATCCAGCGCTTGCCTTTACTACGATGAATAAAAAATATATCGGTGGTAACACTGTTTCGTCCTGGATGGAATTTTCTCTTATGATTATTCCCTCTAAAGATATAATAACTGTCTTTACTGAAACCAGACAGGATTGGACACATGGGAATGTGGCGGGATGGTATGACAATCTCAGCCTGCGGCCTGTTCCGGAACCCACAAAACTCCAGACAACACAACACCTCAAAGAATATGTAATACCCAAAGAAAAGTGACTTAAGAGAGGACGTTTACAACAGACCGGGAGAAGATGTCATAATAAAATCAAATTCAAGTCCATTTCAACCTGTAGCCTGACAAAAAGATTCGCCGTTAACAAAGGCAGAACATGCACATTCTCCGTTGCCTTAGATAAGCTGAAATTATATTACCTTTGGAGGTAACTATCATGAGTGACAGACCGAGACCATTTGCCCGAATGTTAATTGCATGTTTCTTTTTCATTTCTGCAGTAACATTAAATAATCATAGGTAAGAAAAATGGAAAGCCTACAGATAAATATCAATCATGTCTGGGTTATGGTCGCGGCCTGTATGGTATTCTTCATGCAACTGGGGTTTACCTCTTACGAAGCGGGCTTCTCGCAATCCAAGAATGCCATTAGCATCTCTATCAGAAACCTGGTGGAATTCCTCGTGTCCTCTCTAGCGTTTTATGTCGTAGGATTTGGGTTGATGTTCGGCGCAAGTCATATGGGCTGGATAGGTACAAACCACTTCTTTGCCAGTGGCGTAACGTCACATCATGTTAATCTGGCATATACCTTTTTCTTTTATCAACTGGTCTTTGCCGCTACGGCTTCTACCATAGTATCAGGCGCTATAGCGGAACGATCGAGTTTCATTCCCAACGTCATAGGGCCTGCATTTATGGTGGGCGTCATTTATCCGATTTTTGGTCATTGGGCATGGGGAAATCTTTTTTATCCGGAACAGGCTGGCTGGCTGGGAAGACTGGGATTTATCGATTTTGCAGGCTCCACGGTGGTGCATTCGATTGGCGGGTGGTTTGCCCTGGCCGGAGCCTTGGTTCTGGGTCCTAGAATTGGCAAGTATAACCCGGACGGCTCCTCAAATCCCATGGGATTACATAACGTTCCGTTGGCCACCCTGGGTACGTTCTTCCTCTGGTTTGGTTGGTTCGGTTTTAATGGTGGAAGTCTTTTGCGAGCGAGTGCGGATATTGGACTCGTCATTACAAACACAAACATGGCGGCGGCTGCAGCGGGAGTTTCAGCGCTGATATTCAATTACGCAACGGAAAAAAGACTTAACGCCGGCAAACTCTTTACGGCTATACTCGCTGGCCTCGTAGCTATAACAGCGGGTTCAAGCAGGGTAACACCTGACGGCGCTATCTATATTGGTTTGATTACCGGCATCGTATCGATCCTGGCTCAGGACTTTATTGAAAAGATATTAAAAATCGATGACCCGGTAGCTGCCGTCGCAGTGCATGGGGTAGGCGGTGTTATTGGTACCCTCTGCGTTGCACCCTTTGCCGAAAAATCAACCCTTCTGGTAGAGGGTAGCCGATTACATCAACTGGGCATACAGGCAGTAGGCGTTGGAATTGCCTTTGCGTGGTCATTTGGGCTGGGAATGCTCTTTTTCTGGTGCGTTAAAAAGACCTTGGGCATACGGGTAAGCCCCGAAGAAGAAAAGAAAGGACTCAATGTCGCAGAATATGAAGATGTGGCTTCATGGCTTGATTTTATGCGCATTACAAGACTTCAGGACTTGAACGTCCTCCTGGAAAAAAGGGTTGAAGAAAGAACGGATGCACTTCAGAAGGCAAACATCGCGCTTGAAAAGGCGAACAGACTCAAATCAGAGTTTTTGGCAACCATGTCACATGAGCTGCGCACCCCACTGAATGCCATCATTGGTTTTGCAGAGGTTTTAAGGGATGATGTCGTGGGAACCCTCAGCGCCGAGCAAAAAGAATATCTGGATGATATTCACGGCAGCGGTCAACACCTGCTCAATATGATTAATAGCATCCTCGATCTCTCAAAGATTGAGGCTGGGAAATTAGAACTTCATTATGAAGAGTTCCCTGTAAAAGAGGCCATCAATGAGGTATTAAACACGATCACTGGATTTTCCAATAAGAAGGGTATTCGCATACATACTCATATCCACGAAGACATCCCTTCTATAACTGCAGACAAAGTAAAATTTAAACAAATTATGTTTAATCTGTTATCCAATGCCGTCAAGTTTACGCCTGAGAATGGCAGGGTTACCATCAATGCAAGCCTTGTGAATCAACATATCCAGATTGCCGTGAGTGACACGGGTATCGGCATCAAATCAGAAGATATGGACAAAATATTTGAGGCATTTCGACAACTGGACGCCTCGTATGCACGCCGTTATGAAGGGACAGGACTCGGCCTGACACTCACAAAACGTCTGGTCGAATTACACAGAGGCAAGATATGGGTAATAAGCGAATTTGGGAAAGGGAGCACCTTCACCTTTACATTACCCATAAAACCGCAAACAAAATAGTGAAGACGAGGCAAGTGGCTAGTGACAGGTAGCGTTTCTCTCGTCACTCGCCATTCGTCGCACGTCACCATTTTTATAAACGGCATAATGCAGGGCAATTAGGGTCACAGGGCAATTAGCAGGGCAATTAGGGTCAGGTCTTTAATCTTGCGATAAGGTTGCGCAAGAGACAGATTATGTTTCATGGCAAGACCTTTAAGGATAAAATTTAACCGGGTACTTTACCACGTTACGCAAGAGAACCTCTATTTAATTACTGATACAAATCGTGTCTTGTTTCTTGATAAAAAAGAATCAGCTTCAATAGCAAGATTAAAGACCTGACCCCTTTTGCTTGTGTGACCCCTTTTGCTTGTGCTCTTACGAGGTCTGGAAAAAGTACGTGCGGAGTTTAAACTGATGTGTATTGGTTGGAATTTGAAAAAGATGCTGAAACTGGGAATAAAGCCTACAACGGTATAAGGTGATACAAGTAAAACAAGCTCTAATTGGGCAGTTTCATGTACTTTTTAATACGAAGATACAAAATTATGATTTGAATGGAAAAATTTTAACCTTTTCCTGACTTGTTTATAGATCGCATTTAATTTACACACAATTTACTGTGTCTTTTACTTTCATTTACCGGCTACATTCTCGGACAACCTGTCCAGTTGTGACCCCAACTTTCTTCATAACAATAATCTATACCAGCATAATCAAATACTGGTATATCTAGTCAATCCTTTTTGTAATCGTTCCCTCTTTTATATGATATTCTTTATTGTATTTTTGACAAAATTTAATTACTTTTTCACTTAAAGAATTAAAGTATTCCTTATAACCGGAGTATTTAGAAACCATTGCATTGTAATTCATCTTTCCAAAAATAATTTTATCAACAAAAGATATAGCTTTTAGAATATCGTCAAAATCCTGCTTAATTATATTAGGGGTAGGATAAGGTTCAATACTTACCCATGTCCTTATACCACTCTTGTGAAGTTTAAAAAGGCGTTCTATTCTTTCTTTATACGATGCAGAAAAAGGCTCGTTCTTCTCCCTAAAATTTTCATCTAATGAAATTAGGGTAATTCCAAATTCGTTATCATCTGAAAGCCGTGCCAGCTCTATAGGTAAACAACCTTTTGTCAAAGCAGTACACTTAATTTGGGCTTCATTAAGCATTTTAATCAATTTAATACTTAATTCTTCAATTTCCTTATACCCATACATAAAAGGGTCAGTGCTAAAACAAAAATGAACAAATTTTATTTTAGTTTTATAATTTGGAATTTCTTTCTTTAGCAATTCTATAGCGTTTTCAACGATCTTTGGTTTTAACCACTCTTCGTATGTTGTTACCTTGCCAAATCTCCTGGCCATGAGCATGGCGTAGCATGGATATAAGCACCCATGAGAACAACCCAGAACATGGTTTATTGTATAGTCTCCATATTCTACACCAGTCTTATACAACAAAGTTTTTCTTTTAATATATCCAATAAGGTTGTTTTTCAAGATTTCAATCTCACAGTAATTTTATATTCTCGATAATCTAATGCAGTGGCTTTTTTGCCGCCTTTTGTAAGTGCAGGCTCTCTGTCTATTATTATTTGATTCCCATCCATTTCCTTTATTTTACCCTCATACTCTTTCTTTGAAAATGCGATTCCATAATTTTCAAATAACTCAACCAATAATCCCTGAAGAAGTAGAGATTTGTTACGCTTCTTCAAAATATTCAAAATACCTTCTTTTAAATCGAAACCAAGTTGAATTGACGGATCAGGAAATTCGTACTCAAATAACACTCTCTGGCCGCCTCTCAGAACATTTTTTGATTCCTTCCAAATTCTGCTCATGTTATCAGCCATAAGAATCATACCCTGTTGGTGGTTAGAACCAAAAATTAAACGGTATTTAGGGATATTCCCAATTTTTAACCTAATAGGTATATTAACAACATACGTAAACAGATTTTTAATTTGTTTCATATATTCATTTATGAAAAGTTCTTCTGCTTTGAGCATATCAATTAGATTATTTTTTTTATCATGAATGATAGACTGCCAGTAGTCTCCATGGGCAATATTATTCATACGCTCTTTGGTATTGGCTTCGTCCAGTTCATATTCTTCATCACTTTGGTCATCACTAAAAAGACCTTTATAATTTAAATTTAGCACTCTGCAACCTTCACGTAAAAAGCCAAAGGAATTGAAATTTAATAGCATTTCTAAAGAAGAAAAGTTCCGGGCCTTTATTCGTTCAAACTGTTGAAAATCGAGACATTTAATTCCATAAGGGTCAACATAAAGAAATAAATTGCAACGTGAATTCAAAGCAAGTATTTTATCTATGTTTTCTTCAAATGTTCCAGACAAAACTTCACAATTTTCATACCCTCTTAAATTGGTTTCCAACTCTTCGGCATAGGTGCTTTCAATAAATAAACCACGTATGTTCGTGTCTTTTCCATTACTTTCCAGAAAAGAACGTATAAGGTCGGCAATTATTATTGGAGAACCTTTATTGCCGTCATCAAATCTTCCCTTTCCAGCAAAGCAATCAATTATTACTAAGGGTCTATGTGTTGTAAGGATTATGGTAATGTACGGCGCTAAATAGCGAGCAAAAATCTCATCTTTTTGACGAGACCATCCTTTTTTACTTTTAAAAAAGTTTTGTGTGTGTCCCATTTTGCCTAATTAATTAGAAGCGTAGTCTGGTAAATAGTTATCACGTTACAAACATGAACCCGCCGGAGCAGGGTTAGTCTGGATAGTAACATGATTTTTTAGCCGATTCAATAAAATATAAATTGTTTATTTGGCGTAACTATTCATCTTCATTACACTAACCGTGTTGACTAATATTCCGCTTGTCATATTATACAGTTATCTGCCTAATAGCACATGCTCAATTCCTTCTCCTCTTTTGTGCTTGAGCCTCGAATGCATCGTTGGGTGCAGATAACAGCTGGATAACCTGTTTTAAAAAGTGACAGCTATTTAAAATCAGTGTTAATCCGATAGTTAAGTGTTACGTCCTAATACGACATTAACTTATAAAGTGAAGTCCGTCCCCTTTATCCGTATGCAGGCCCGACATTTTAAGCTTATTCTATGTTTGCACCGACAATAGCGGCCATCTGCATCATGTCGATCGTCTGGCCTTCTTTCAGATTTGAAAGGTCAGTGACCTTGCCTGATTTGCTTTGGGATTTTGTGTTTTTAAAGATCGGGAGCAATTTAGCATCAGCCACAATGAACTTGCCTGCGTTCTCAGGCTTTCCATTTTCAGTCTTTGTCTGAAGTTTATTCGCTTTAATATAGTCCCATAGTTTTTTGGTGATCTCTGTCCTGGGAAGTTCTGTTGCTCCCAGAAACGCTGCCAGCTCATTTTTCAACTTTACCGGTTTGTTCAATCCTTTTGCTTCTGCCATTTTTAACTCCTTCATAGGTAGATTTAAATTAAATTATATCCGGGGAGCATATCTTCTGCCCATTTCATTTTACTCTAAATGGTATTTAAGACTCCCATATAAATTAATTATTGCATTTTATTGTTTTTTTATCAAACATGAATATCATTATACTTTTGTGAATTTTTGACGATAGAGGAATATATCAAGATAAATGTCCATGTGAATGTCCCCCCCACCACTGTAGTCAAAATGTAGTCAACTCCATCGGAATTGCCAGAATTAAACTTATTTTGTAACTTATACTGTGACAAAATATTGCGGTCATAACAGGCACAAGTTCAGTCAGTTATAAAAATTGTTAAAAACACCCTTTTTACGAATGGCATTCAAAAGGTCATAAATTGGGTCTTCGGCAACTTTTTCAATGTAGCGCGAACTTCAGTTCGCTTACATCCTGCTATGCGAACTAAAGTTCGCGCTACCTGTTTGAATTTCCTTAACGCTAAAACTATCTTGTACTCAGTGCATCAACAATATTCATTTTCGATGCGCGGAATGCGGGGAAAACTCCACCTAAAAATCCCATAATGACGGAGAATATCAACGATTCATAAACGATCCCGCCTGTCAGGGTGAATGAAAAAGCGAGCTCAGAGAACGTCTGCCAGTTTACGGTAGAGATCGTAAGAAACTGCATGAAAGAGGCAAGGAAAAGTCCTATGAATCCACCGATGATGCTCATCAGCATTGACTCTGCCAGAAAAGCAAAGAGGATATTCCTGCGCTGAAATCCGAGCGCCCGCAATGTGCCAATCTCGCTGGTGCGGTTTGCCACTGCGGCATACATGGTGATTGTTGCTCCAATCATTGCGCCAATGGAAAATATTATGGTCAGGGACATTCCCAGTATCCTGAGAAATTTGGTCATCATTTCCGATTGGTCAGCATAATACTGTATTTCACGTCTGGCCTCAAGAGTCAATCGCGGGTCATTTTCTATTCTTTCTTTTAATGCCTCGAAATCAGAAGCATCACGCAGTTTGAAGGTAACGGATGAATACACCGGTCTGCGGAACGCCTGCATGAGCTGGTCAACATCGCCCCATATCTCTGAATTGAATCCCGTGCTTCCAGCACGAAAGGCGCCTACCACAGTCCAGTCCCTCATGCCAAAGTGGAGTTTTTCTCCAATACCGCATCCCCTGAATCTCCTGGTAATATTTTCTCCCGCAATAACCTCGTAAGATCCGGTTTTCGGCATTCGGCCTTCAATGAGTTCTACCTGAGGACGTAAAAGGAGCGATTGCTCATTGATTCCCCTGATGGTAACATTCGAGGGTTTTTCACTCCCTCTTTTCGGTAAGTTTATTATAACCATCAGTTCTTTGGCGGCAAGTCTCCGGCCGTTTTGTCCAATCGCTATTTCAGGCTGGGTCTCTACGATTGACGCCTGGTATCTGTCTATCCCGCTTTGCACTTCGGTAGTTGAGGCACGACGAATAACTATCACGTTATCGTATGAGCCGGTATCTACAAGGGTTTTACGGAGTCCCTCAGCAAGCATGAGAATGGTGGCAAAGACGAAAACAACGAGCGCCATCCCGGAAGCCGTCAGGGTTGTTGTAAGTCGTCGTGTTAAGAGATTCCGGAAACTATACGATAGCGGTATCCTCATTTATCCTATTTTCCTCAAACCTTCGGCAATCCGAATATTTACGGCATGCCATGTTGGAAAGGCCGCCGCTATCAAACCCACGAAAAACGAGGCTGCTATGTCAAGAAGAAGCGTCATTGCCGATACATCAAATACCGGAAAGAAATTGCCCATGGTATTGCCAAAATACTCCGCGCCGGGGAATGTGAGTATGATACCAAGCACGCAGCCGGTCATGGTTATGACAAGGGATTCACCAAAGATAAGTATGGCAATATGCCAGCCGCCGAACCCGAGTGTTTTCATGATGGCGTATTCCCCTATCCTTTCACGCGCAGTCATGGCCATGGTATTGGCAACGACAGCCATGATGATAATAATTACCATAAAAGAAACCAGTTGAATTACCGTGACGATGGCCTCGGTCATGGTAACAAAACTCATCTGGAATGCCTTTTCGGTTTCGGTCAGGGTTTCGGCAAGTGAGTTTTTAAACGTCTTGTCTACTGCTTCAGATATCTCAGCAGCCTGGTCAGGGTCGTCTATTGCAATGATGTAGACGCCTGTCTGGTCGGCCCGTCTTGGCGTGGTCTTTTTCAAGCGTTCGTTGAGATAGTTCCAGTGAAAGAATAATTGTGTTTCGTCCGCGCTCTTTTCAGCGCCGTAGTATATACCCCGAAGTACAAATTCCCACGCGCCGGGGAAGATGGTTCCCTTTAAGATTATAGTATCGCCGACCTTCCACTGGAATCGCTCTGCTACCTTACGGCCGGCTATGGCGGACTTACGATCACGGATGAACGCAGTTTTCTGGTCTTCAGGCAGCACATATTCCGGATATAACTCCAAAAACGTTTTTGGCTCAACAGCAAAGTTCGGGATAAAGTTTTTTTCCGATATATAGGTGCCATTGAACCATATAGCATACGAAACACCTTTCACGCCTGGGATTTGCCGGATCTTTTCCTTGTACGAAAGAGGGAGAGAGAAGACAAGGGAAATTGAATTTCTGGTAATGAGACGGGCTGAAGAGGACGCCTCCACACCTGAATACCATGCGCTAACCAGCGTCCTCAGTATGCCAAACGCCAGGATTGCAATGGTGATACCGAGGATGGTGAGCGCGGTGCGCAGCTTGTGGCGCAGTGCATTTCTGAAAATGAGCTTAAGGATGTGCATTTAAAATGCCTTTTTCAAGCTTTCTGATAATATGCGCCCTTTCCGCCGCATGAGGGTCATGGGTAACCATGATAATCGTCTTGCCAAATTCCTGGTTTAAACGGGCCATAAGTTCCAATATTTCCTCCGCAGAAACCCTGTCAAGATCGCCCGTCGGTTCATCCGCTACCAGCAGGGTTGGATCGGTGACAATCGCACGTGCTATTGCAACGCGCTGCTGCTGACCACCTGACAATTGTGAGGGATAATGATCCATCCGGTCGTCTAGGCCAACCATCTGGAGCACCATCTCCACATGCTCTCGCCTTTCCTTTCTCGAAAGCCAGGTTAAAAGAAGCGGGAGTTCCACATTTTCGAATGCAGTGAGTACGGGGATCAGGTTGTAAAATTGGAAGATGAATCCCACATTGGCAGCCCGCCAGCGGGCAAGTTCGGTTTCTGTCATCGAGGTAATGTCTAACCCGCCAACCATTACCGTACCAGTGTCCGTCTTGTCTATGCCTGCGATGAGGTTTAATAAGGTGCTCTTGCCCGACCCGGAAGGTCCCATTAATGCGAGAAATTCGCCTTCTGGTATATCAAAATTGATATTCTCCAGGACTGGTATGACCTGAATCCCGCGGCGATAAGACTTCGAGAGATTTCTTATTTCAACAATTGGTTGTTTTATGTCCGTCATTAAAGTATTGATACAAAAACACCCCTCACCCAGACCCTCTCCCACAAGGGGCGAGGGAATTTTCCCTCCCTTGATGGGCAATGTCGTGAACTTATAACCACCCCTCAATCCCCTCCTTCGTAAGGAGGAAATCGGAAGGACGTTGTTTCTGTACCTCCCCTCAATCCTCTCCTTCGCAAGGAGGGGACTTCGTCGTGAGCGCTCAGTCGAACGATGAAGAGGAGGTCTTCCATAGACTATTTACCATATTAGCTATGGACTCGAAAACCGCTTAAATAAAATGAAAATTCCTATACGATTTAATTAGGCCTTCGGCTACTATTTCTATTTGCATGTAGGGGCAATTCATGAATTGCCCCTACCAGATTGAAATTCCTGAACATTAAATTCGGCTGCATTCGGCAGCGACTTTTAAGCTCCCCTCTATTGGTAGGACAGATGTCCCGTCTGTCATTATAATGTCAGGCGAGGACGCCTGACCTACCTATGGGGCTGGGGGTGTGTTACGGCAAACTTACACACCCCTTTATCGTTCGACTGAGCGCTCACGACGAAGTCCCCTCTTTTTAGAGGGGAATCTGAAAATTCCTGTACATCAAATAAGGCTGGGTTTTGTCTTTTAAAACCCAACGACTTTTATTTTTTACCCACCCCTCAATCGTTCGACTGAGCTCACGACGAAGTCCCCTCCCAAGAGGGGACTTCTCAAATTCCCCTCTTGAGAGGGGTAGGGGTGTGTAATAAACTTGTTTGAAATTGTTTTCATCAAGATTTTTTCAAAGAACTAAATTGTTACAACAATTCCTATTTTTCTTTGACCTTAATTCTCATACCATGCTTGAGATTTTTCGGCGGATTCACTACCACCCTGTCTCCCGATTTGACGCCCTCTAATACCTCTGTCATGTCGCCAATCTGTGAGCCTGTAGTTAAAGGGGTTTTATACACACGATTTTCATTTACAAGGAAAACAGACCTGGTATTGTTGTGCATCATGATTGCCTTGCTGTTCAAGGCAGTCTTCGGTTTTTGTTCCTCCAGAGTTACAGACCTTTCAAGAAAGGCAACCTTGGCGCTCATTTCGGGGAGGATACGATCATCCTTATCTAAAAATTTAACCTTTACCATCACTGATGCCTTACTGCGATCAGCCGTGGGAACGATCATATGCACCATACCACGGAAGTGGTTTTCAGGAAGGGCGTCCAGTTGCATTTCACACGGCTGGCCTATTTTTACTTTTTGCAAATTTGATTCTGAAACATCTGCCTCAACAAGAAGAGAGTCCATATCAGCAATGGTTACGACAGCGGCTCTGGCAGTAGCGGCAGCCCCCAGTGGTGCAACGATGTCGCCAACATCGGCTTCTTTGGTTAGTACAACCGCATCAAAGGGCGCACGGATAAACGTATATCTCAAAGAAATTCTGGCAAAATGCACCGCTGCCTTATATGCATTTATGGCGGATTCTGCTGCGGACACAGCAGCCTTTGCCTTGTTATAACGAGCCACAGCAATATCAAGTTCAGACTGCGGCACGACTCCTTGCGAAAGAAGTTCCTTTTGACGGTTATAATGCAATGTAGCGTCGTTCATTTCTGCCTTTGCCATATCGAGATTGAAATGGGCATTGTCCAGGTTTGCGATTGCCTGATCACGGGCAGCCGCCACGTCTTCACCTTCGAGCTTGGCAATTACCTGTCCCTTCTTCACCTTGCTTCCTTCTTCTACCCCTAGCCATTCAAGTCGCCCGGTTATCTTAGATGCTACTGCTGCCTTACGCTGTGCAACCACATAACCGCTGGCATTTAGTAAAGTAAATGTTTGGGAAGGATAAACTTGTGAAATGGTTGATACCTTTATCTCAATGACGGGATTAAAAACTATTCGATAAATAATGAAACCAATTATGAGGGCAGACACAAGCATGGTTATTTTTAAGAGCAACTTCCTGCGTCCGCGGCGATACTGCATCGCATCAGATTTGTCTATTTTTAATTTTGATATATCTTTATTTACCACGATTCGTTCCTTTGACGTTCTATTCTCTTTTAAGGTACAAAATATTAGGGATTCTCAATATACTTGATACCTAATATTTTTGCTATAAATTATTTCGACCACACTAATACGATTTGCGATTCATTGATTTACTGGGAATAGAGAGGTTTATTCTTGATTAAGAGAACATTTGACAGTGGATTGGAATGAGGAGTAATTGATGTTTTTTGTATCTGAATCTCACTCTTTTTCATTAAGGAAGAGAGAAAAATGAACCTCTATTTTTCAGAGTGGTTCACTTTCGCAAAGGCATCCCTCGCCTCTGCAACTAACTTATGCACAAGGTGTGGATCTTTTCTGCCATTGGAAGATTCCACGCCTGTATGCACATCAACGCCTGCTGGACGAACATACTGAATGGCCGCACGAACATTATCGGGATTAAGACCTCCGGCAAGGATTACGGGCTTGGGGGAAATGGATACCAATCTCCTGCTTATATCCCAGTTATGTGTCTTTCCTGTAGCGCCACATGCCCCCGTTTCAGGATCGTAGGTATCTGTAATAAACGCATCGGCATGCGGGCAATAATCTGAGAGTTGAGCTTCCAGTTCAGAAAGATTGTTATCTTTCACGATAAGGCTTTTAATGATATATAGCTTGGAGTCCAATTTTCGCAGGTTTGCGAGTTCATCCGGTGAAACATCACCATGAAGCTGAACCATGCGAGCGCCAAGTTGATGGCAAAAGTTTAAAATATCGTCTGCTCTTTTAAGGTAGGTTATTAAAACGCCAAAGCAGGGAGGCTTCAAAGAGCGTATTATCCTTCCTGCTTCTTTCCCAGAGATATCCTCTTTATGGACTGTGAGTCTTAAAGGAAACCCCAGGTGGGTTACTCCAGATTCGACGAGCATTCGGGCTTCTGCGCTATCAATGATTCCGGCTACTTGTATCAATCCCCCAGATTCTGGTTCCTTCATCTCGCATCTCCTCGCTAAATAACGTTTAAATTAGAAGAAATTGGTAGGTCAACCGTCTCGGTTGACCAAAACAAAAGCAATAAACGGATACAGGACAAGCGAGACGCTTGTCCTACCAGCGCCACCCCAAAACCC
>Ga0082335_1004271_pt1 | contig 21836 bp, 16 predicted proteins | sample Subgrocontami58m_FD_72375 | JGI IMG/M metagenome (GOLD analysis project Ga0082335, IMG submission 72375) | Subsurface groundwater microbial communities from S. Glens Falls, New York, USA - GMW37 contaminated, 5.8 m (SPADES assembly) (version 2) ...
CCCTGGGGGCATGAAACAGCCCCCCCCCCCCCCCCGCCATGAAAGCCGCTCCGGCGCCCCGCAACAAAACCGCCCGCACCCCGTCGTCTTCCAGCACCCGCTGGGCGACCTCCCGCAAAGCCGCACCCATATCCTGGTTCATGGCATTGAACACCTTGGGGCGGTTGAGGGTAATGGTGGCGATCTGATCTTGAATGGCGAGCAGTACAGTGTCGCTCATGACATCTCCTTTAAACACATATCGACATCGAGCCCGTTTTTTGAGCAGGCCCTTAGCATAGCGAAACAACGAGCAAAATCATACACGCATCCTTACCCGCCCCCAAGTGACTAAAGACTTACCCGATCGCCTGCACCGACTTGGCCTGCTGGCGCAACACGAACTTCTGGATCTTGCCGGTCGAGGTCTTCGGCAGCACGCAGAAAACCACGGCTTTGGGAACCTTGAAGCGCGCCAAAAGGCCGCGGCAATGCTCGATCATTTCCTGTTCCGTCACCTCTGCGCCGGGTTTCAACTCGACAAATGCGCAGGGCGTCTCCCCCCACTTGGGATCGGGGCGCGCCACCGCCGCCGCGGCGAGCACGGCCGGATGGCGGTAGAGCGCCTCCTCGATTTCAAGCGAGGAAATATTCTCGCCGCCGGATATGATGATGTCCTTGGAGCGGTCCTTGATCTTGACGTAGCCGTCGGGCTGCATCACCGCCAGGTCGCCGGAATGGAACCAGCCGCCGGCGAAAGCTTCGTCCGTCGCCTTGGGGTTTTTCAGGTAGCCCTTCATGGTGATATTGCCGCGGAACATGATTTCGCCCATGGTCTCGCCGTCTGCGGGCACCAGCGTCATGGTCTCGCCATCCATCACCGCGAGCCCCTCCTGCATCAGGTAGCGCACGCCCTGGCGGCCGTTGCGTTCGGCGCGCTGGCCTATGTCCAGGGCGTTCCACTCCTCGTGCTTGGCGCACACCGTCGCCGGTCCATAGGTTTCGGTGAGGCCGTAGACATGGGTCAGGTCGAAGCCGATTTTCTCCATGCCCTCGATCATCGCCGCCGCCGGCGCCGCGCCCGCCACCATGGCCGATACCTTGTGCGCTATGCCTTTGCGCAGGCCCGTATCGGCGTTGATCAATCCGCCATGGACGATCGGCGCGCCGCAATAATGCGTGACGCCGTGCTCCTTGATCAGGCGGAAGATCTGCACCGGATCGACCTTGCGCAGGCAGACATTGACGCCGGCATTGGCTGCCATGCTCCAGGGAAAGCACCAACCGTTGCAGTGGAACATGGGCAGCGTCCACAGGTAGATCGAATGCTGCGGCATGCCCCAGGTGACGATATTGCACACGCCGTTGAGATAGGCGCCGCGATGGTGATAGACCACCCCCTTGGGATTGCCGGTGGTGCCGGAGGTGTAATTGAGAGAGATCGCCATCCATTCATCGGCGGGCGGCTGCCAGGCGTATTCCGGGTCGCCCTCGGCTAGCAATGCCTCGTAGTCTTTGTCTCCGAGAAGCTCGCCCGGGCCGTCGTATTCCCTGTCGTCGATGTCGATGACGATCGGACGGTGCACCGCCTGCGCCAGCGCCGGCGCGACGGTTGCGGAAAACTCCCGGTCGGTGATCAGCACTCTCGCGTTGCCATGATTCAGCATGAACGCGATCGCATCCGCATCGAGGCGCGTATTGAGCGTGTTCAGCACCGCGCCCTGCATCGGCACGCCGAAGTGGCATTCAACCATCTCCGGCGTGTTCGCCGCCATCACCGCCACCGTGTCGCCAATGCCTATGCCGCGCCGGGCGAGCGCCGAGGCCAGGCGCCGGCAACGCGCGTAAGTTTGCTTCCAGGTGTAGCGGCGCGCGCCGTGGACCACAGCGGTCCGCTCGGGATAGACCGAGGCCGCGCGTTCGATGAAAGTAAGCGGCGTCAGCGGCGCGTAATTGGCCGGATTGCGGTCCAGCTCGATTTCGTAGGCGTTGGCACGGTCCATGGGAGATCCAGCTTGGTACAAAGGATACGGATCAATCTACCACAACTCGGCGTCAGACCAAACCGTGCACGCTGCGGGGCCGCCGGCTTCGACAGGTTTTTCACAATCCCTCAACGACCCTCGCGCAATTTCGCCAACTTCGCCTTGATCTCCGGTAGCGCCGCCGCCACCGCCTTTTCTCCCTCGATCACCGCCATGTGCCGATCCTGGAAATCGGTCGCCTTGAGGCCCGATATCTGCGGTCGAATCACCACATCCGCATCCCTGAGTTCGTAGCGCACTATGCTCTGCCCCATGATGGCGAAGGTCTGCAACAGCACGTCGATAGTGCTTTTCGTGTTGCCGTATCGCGGCTGGTCGGAGATATCCACGGCGATGACGAAATCGGCGCCCATGTCCCGCGCCGCCTTCACCGGCACCGGACTCACCAGACCGCCATCGACATATTCGCGGCCGTTGATCTTCACCGGCTGAAACACTCCGGGCACGCTGCTCGATGCGCGCACCGCCATGCCGGTATTGCCGCTGCGGAACACCATCGCTTCACCGCTTTGCAAATCGGTGGCCACCGCGGCAAACAAACGCGAGAGCTTTTCCAGCGGACGCTGGCCGATCGCGCGATTGATGAAATTCTGCAACGCCTCGCCGCGGATGACGCCGCGATCCGGCAGCGACCAGTCGCTGACCTGCCCCTCCTCCATCTGCAGCGCCAGCTTGTGCAACTCGAAACCGCCGTTGCCGGCGGCATACAGCGCCCCGACCACGGCGCCGGCGCTGGTGCCGACGATCATATCTGGAACAATGCCTTGCGCTTCCAGCGTCTTGATCGCTCCGATGTGAGCGAAACCGCGCGCGGCGCCGCCGCCCAGGACCAGTCCGATCTTCGGTGCGGGCTTGAGTGCAACCGGCGGCGGGGGCGGCGTAGGCTTGACCGGTGCGGCGCAAGCGGCCAATAGCGATAGCGCCAAGCCGGCGGCCAGCAGACGAGGTTGCAGCGATTTCATGGTGGCCGGATTCTATCCTGCTTCGCGCCTACCACGCCGTCTTTCCCTTCTGTTGGCTAACTTTAGGTGCTGCCTACAGGCCGCCAGCACCGCGCCTTGCTTAAGCATCGCGCTGGCCCGCCGCAGACCAAGACGTCTGAGCGAAGTCCTCGATCTGGTCTACCAGGACGCACAGCCGTAAACGGAAGCGTCGGCTAACGGGTGATCCCTTGTGTGACTCGCACGCTCCAGCGCAGCCGTCGCTCGCCGCCTCCGCGCCTCAACCCGCGCCCGGCGTCTCGCCATCGAGCTTCAGCCAAACGCACTTGCCCTTGCTCTCGGCCTGGATGTCTTGCAGCACCTTGGCATGCTCGGCGCTCTCCTCTTCGGTGGCAGCGAGCACCGGCAGCCTCACACCCTCGACCGGCACGCCCCCAACTGATTCCGCGACGGCCGGCGCCTGTTCCAGCTCCATCACCAGGCTCTCCTGGCCGCGGGTCATGGCGAGATACACCTCGGCCAGCAGTTCGGCGTCGAGCAGCGCGCCGTGCAGGGTGCGGTGGGTGTTGTTCACGCCGTAGCGCTCGCACAAGGCATCGAGCGAATTTTTCTTGCCCGGATGCAGTTCCTTCGCCAGCTTGAGCGTGTCCTTGACGCCGGCGCAGTATTGCGCCAGCGGCAGCAGCTTGGCCAGCGCCAGTTCCCGCTCGAGAAATTCGACGTCGAACGGCGCGTTGTGGATGATCAACTCGGCGCCGCGTATGTAGTCGATGAATTCGGACGCGACTTCGCGGAACCTGGGTTTGTCGAGCAAGAACTCGTCGCTGATGCCGTGCACCTTCACCGCCCCCTCTTCGCTGGCGCGCTCGGGATTGAGATAGTGGTGAAAGTGGTTGCCGGTGGGGCGGCGGTTGAGCAGCTCAAGGCAGCCGATCTCGATCACCCGGTCGCCCAACTTGGCGTTCAGGCCGGTGGTCTCCGTATCGAGGACGATCTGGCGCACTAGCCGCCTCCGGCCGGGTGCGGCAGCACTCTGCCCGCGTCCGCTGTTTCAGTTTCGCTCAGACGGGTTGACATATTTTTCCACGAAGCTTAGCAAACCGGCCCGGGGAATGTCAGGCCATGGCGTACCCGGGCCCGTCCCTGCGCGCCGATCGATTCGGCTCCGTCGCTCCTTTCTCACACTCGACACGCAGGAATCAAAGTACGGAACGGATGACATAGACCACAAAGATCATATACTACACAATCTAGTCTAATCCGAATCAAAGACTCGAGGATTCCCATGAGCCATAATTCGGCCGAAATTGCGTGCGCCGACAGTTTGTTTTCTCAGGGCCTTCGTCCCGGGCCGATGAAAAGAAGGAATTACCCATGAACCGCATCCGGCTTTCCACCCCGACTCTCCTACTCCTCGCCCTCCTCGCGGGTTGCGGCCCGAGCGGCGGCAAGCCGCCTGCCGCCGGCCCCGGCGCGGGCATGCCGCCGCCGGAAGTCGACGTGATCACCGTCAGCTCCGGGAGCGCGACGCTGACCCAGGATTTGCCCGGCCGCCTGCAGGCCTATCGCACCGCCCAGGTGCGGGCACGGGTCGAGGGCATCGTGGAAAAGCGGCTGTTCGCCGAAGGCTCGGATGTCAAGGCGGGCGCCACGCTATTTCAGATCGACGCGCGCAGCTACGCCGCGGCGGTCGAAGCGGCGAAGGCCGACGCGGAAGCCGCGCGCTTGATCGTCGAGCGCTACAAACCCTTGCTGGAAATGCGGGCCGTGAGCAAGCAGGAATACGATGCCGCCGAGGCGAAGCTAAAACAACTGCAAGCCGCGCTGACACGAGCCCAACTCGACCTCGACAACACCCTGGTCCCGGCGCCGATATTCGGCCGCATTGGCCGGGCGCTGGTCACCGAAGGGGCGCTGGTGGGCCGGGGCGAAGCCACGCCTCTGGCGACCATCGAGCAAATCGATCCCATCTACGCCAACTTCACCCAAGCCGGCGCGGACCTCCTGCGTCTGCAACAGGCGGTCAAGTCCGGCAAGATGAAACGCGCGGATACCGCCAAGGTGGAACTGCTGTTGGAAGACGGTAGCGCCTATTCCTTGCCGGGCAAGATATTCTTCTCGGATCTGGCGGTGGACCCAAGCACCGGCGCGGTTTCGCTGCGGGCCGAATTTCCCAATCCCCGACGCGAGTTGTTACCCGGCATGTTCGTGCGCATCCGGTTCCCTCAGGGCATTGCCGACAACACTATTCGTCTGCCACAGCGCGCGGTGCAGGGTGGACCGCAAGGCCAGTTCGTGATGGTCGTGACCCAGGAGGGCAAGGCCGCGCCGCAAACGGTGAAAACCGGCGGCATGGCGGGCGGCGATTTCATCATCGCCGAGGGGCTAAGAGGCGGCGAACAGGTAATCGTGAATGGTCTGCAGAAGGCCCGTCCGGGCAGCGCGGTGAAACCCGTGCCTTGGAACCCGCAGGGGCAGCCAGAAGCATCCCCTGCCGCAATCCCGCCCGCCGGAGGGCCGCCCGCCCCAGCGAACGATCCTGTCGGCAACAACAAGAAGAAAGAGAGCTGATCCGTGTTCGCAAAATTCTTCATCGACCGGCCCGTCTTCGCCTGGGTGATCGCGATCATCATCCTGCTGGGCGGCGCGCTCGCCCTGCGCAAGCTGCCTGTTTCTCAGTACCCGACGGTGGCGCCGCCCGCGCTGGACATCTCGATTAACTACCCCGGCGCTTCCGCCCAGGCGGTGGAAGACACCGCGGTAGCTCTGATCGAGCAGGAAATGAATGGCATTGAGAACCTGCTCTACATGGAATCTGCCTCGCAGGTGGGTACGGGCACGGTGACGCTCACCTTCAAGCCCGGCACCAACCTGGACTACGCTTCGGTGGAGGCGCAGAACCGCATCAAGCGGGTCGAGGCGCGCCTGCCAGAAGACGTGCGGCGCCTCGGCGTGACGGCGAACAAAACCGCGCGAAATTACGTGATGTTCGTGTCCCTGTTCTCGCCCGACAAAAGCCTGAGCGCAGTGGACCTGGGCAGCTACGCCGCCGCCAATGTGCTGGAGAGCATCCGCCGCGTGCCGGGTGTCGGCGACGCCCTGCTCTTTGGCACCGAGTATTCCATGCGCTTGTGGCTCAAGCCGGAAAAACTGCAAGGCTACAAGCTGTCGCCAGCCGATGTGGCGCGGGCAGTGCGAGCCCAGAATGCGCAACTGGCCATGGGTGAACTGGGGCAACTGCCGGCCGCTTCCGACCAGCAATTGAACGCGGTGATCGTCACCCGCAGCCGCCTCTCCACCGCGGAGGAGTTCGGCAACGTCATCGTGCGCACCAACCCGGACGGTTCCACCCTGCGCGTGAAAGACGTAGCGCGAGTGGAACTGGGCGCCCAGGATTATTCGATTTCCGCCCGCATCGACGGACAGCCCACCGCCGCCATCGCCATCCGCCTCGCGCCGGGCGCCAACGCCCTCGATACCGTCAAGTCAGTCAACGCCAAAATGACGGACCTGGCGCGTTTCTTTCCCAAAGGCTTGAACTGGGTAGTGCCCTACGATACCTCCAAATTCGTCGATATTTCCATCAAGGAGGTGTTGAAAACTCTGATTGAAGCGGTGTTCCTGGTATTCCTGGTGATGTACCTGTTCCTGGAAAACCTGCGCGCCACCTTCATTCCCACCATCGTCGTGCCCGTGGCACTGGTGGGCGGCGCGGTCGGCCTCTACGTGTTTGGTTACTCCATCAACGTGCTGACGCTCTTCGCCATGGTGCTCGCCATCGGTATCGTGGTGGACGACGCCATCGTGGTGGTGGAAAACGTCGAGCGCATCATGAGTGCGGAGGGATTGTCGCCGCGCGATGCGGCGCGCAAGTCGATGGACCAGGTCGCGGGCGCCATCATCGCCATCACCCTGGTGCTCTCCGCGGTGTTCGTCCCCATGGCCTTTTTCGGCGGTTCTACGGGGGCGATCTATCGCCAGTTCGCCGTGACCCTGGTGCTTACCATACTGTGCTCGGTCCTGATGTCGTTCACCCTGACGCCGGCCTTGTGCGCGAGCCTGCTCAAGCATGAGCCCGGCAAAGACGACGTGCTGCCTTCAACCGGCTTCTTCGGCTGGTTCAACCGCTTCTTCGCCCGTACCACCCGAGGCTACACGTCCGTGGTCGGCCGCGCAGCCCGGAAAACCGGCCGCTACCTGCTGCTCTACGCGGTCATCCTCGGCGCCACCGGCTGGCTGTTCGCCAAGCTGCCGGGCAGCTTTCTGCCGGAGGAGGACCAGGGCTATTTCCTCAACCTCGTCCAGTTGCCCCCGGGCGCCACCCGCGAGCGCACGCTGGAGGTGCTGTCCCAGGTCGAGCAGTTCTTCCTCAAGCAGCCGGAGGTGGAACATGTCATCGGCGTCGCCGGATTCTCGTTCTTTGGACGTGGCCAGAACGCTGCCATCGCCTTCGTTCGACTCAAAGGCTGGGATGAACGCCCGGCGGCGGAGAGCACGGCCCCGGCCTTGGTGCGCAAAGCCAACATGACGTTCTTTCGCATCAAGCAAGCCATAGTTTTCGCCATCAACCCGCCGCCGATTCCGGAACTGGCGGCGGTAGGCGGCTTCGACTTCCGCTTGCAGGATCGCGGCGGCCAAGGACGCGAAAAACTACTGGAGGCGCGCAACATGGCGTTGGGGATAGCCGCGCAAGACCCGCGGCTCGTCGGCGTGCGGCCGGAAGGGCAGGAAGCCGGCCCGCAATTGCTGCTGGACATCGACCGCGTCAAAGCCGAAACCCTGGGCGTATCCATCGCCGATCTCAACGACACGCTGCAATCGGCGCTTGGGGTGGCCTACATCAACGACTTCGTGCGCCAAGGGCGGGTGTTGAGGGTGCAGATGCAGGCGGACGCCGATACCCGGCGCAGCACCGAGGACATCCTTCGTCTGTCGGTAAGGAACAGCAAGGGCGGGATGGTGCCCCTATCCGAACTCGCCACGCCGAGCTGGGTGGTGGGTTTCCCGAAGCTCGATCGTTACAACGGCCTGCCGTCCATGAAAATCGGCGGCGGCCCCGCGCCGGGCCGCAGCAGCGGCGATGCCCTGGCGGCAATGGAGGAGCTTGCCGCCAAGCTGCCGCCTGGGTTCGGCTTCGAGTGGTCGGCCACGTCCTTTGAAGAACAGCTCTCCGGGGTCCAGGCGCCCTTGCTGTTCGGCATCTCGCTGATCGTCGTCTTCCTGTGTCTGGCCGCGCTCTACGAGAGCTGGTCGATTCCCTTCGCGGTAATGCTGGTGGTGCCGCTGGGCGTCTTCGGCGCGGTGCTGGCGGTGAGCCTGCGCGGGCTGCCCGATGACGTTTACTTTAAGGTGGGCCTGATCGCCATCATCGGGCTGTCCAGCAAGAATGCCATCCTGATTATCGAGTTCGCTCGCGATTTTCAGGAACAGGGCATGGGTCTCGTCGAGGCGACCCTGGAAGCCTGCCGGCTGCGCTTCCGCCCGATCCTGATGACCTCCATTGCCTTCATCGTCGCAGTCCTGCCGCTGGCGATCTCCACGGGTGCCGGCGCCGAGAGCCGCCATGCCATCGGTACTGGGGTCATGGGCGGCATGATCACCGCCACCCTGCTGGCAGTGTTCCTGGTGCCGGTGTTTTACATGGTCGTGCGGCGCATCTTCCCGGGCCATTCCCGCCACCACAAGGAGAACGACCATGCGTAAGCGCGCGCGAGTCGCCTTGTCGGTCTCGCTCATTTCCCTGGCCGGCTGCTCGTTCATTCCCCGCTACGAACGCCCGGCCGCGCCGGTCACCGCGCAATGGCCGCAAGCGGCCAACCCTGCCGATGCGCGCTCCGCGGCGAAATTGACCTGGCAACAATTTCTCCCCGACCCGCGCCTGCAAGCGCTGATCACGGCGGCACTGGAACACAACCGCGACCTGCGCATCGCCGTCGCCCGCGTCGAGGAGGCGCGCGCGCTTTACGGCGTCGTTCGCGCCGAGCGCTTGCCCACGGTAATTCTAGGCGGTAGCCGCATCGCCGCCCGCACCCCGGCCGATCTGTCCCCCACCGGGCAGTCCCTCAGCAGCCGGCGCTACGACGTGAATCTCGCGGTACCGGCGTTCGAGCTCGATTTCTGGGGCCGGGTGAAGAGCATCTCCGAATCGGCGAAGGCGAGCTACCTCGCCACAGAAGCGGCGCGCGAGGCTTTTCGGCTCTCCCTCATCTCGGATGTTGCCAACGCCTATCTGACACTTCAGGAATTGGAGGAGCGCACCGCACTCATCCGAGCCACACTGCAGATCCGGGCCGAAAGCCGCAATCTGGTGATGAAGCGGCGCGATGTGGGGCTGGCCGGCGATCTGGATTTTCTCTCGGCTGACGGTGCCTTCGAGGCTGCCCGCGCCGAACTGGCCAATCTGGAACGCGGCCGCGCGGCGGCCGAGAACGCGCTCACGCTGCTCGTGGGTACGATGCCGAATTATCTGCCCGCCGGGCGGCGCCTGACCGAGCAAGGCATCGTGCCGGACCTCGCCGTGGACGCGCCCTCCGAAGCGCTGCTCTCCCGCCCCGACGTGCGCGCCGCCGAGCAAAAACTGCTTGCCGCCAACGCCAACATCGGCGCAGCCCGCGCCGCCTTCCTCCCACGCATTGGCATCACACTTGGGCTGGGCACCGCCAGCCGCGCGCTCTCCGGGCTGTTCGACGCCGGCAGCGGCGCCTGGAGCTTCACGCCGAGCCTCGCGCAGCCGCTGTTCGACGCCGGCCGCAACCAAGCCAACCTGGATCTGGTGGAAACACGCAAAGTGATCGCAGTGGCTGAATACGAGAAAACCATCCAGCAGGCTTTCCGCGAGGTAGCCGATCTCTTGGCGGCTCGCGCTACGCTCACCGAACAGCTCAAGGCCCTGGAAGCTGCCGAAACAGCCCAGAACAATCGCCTCAAGATCGCCGACGCGCGCTATCAGGCCGGGGTCAGCAATTATCTGGAAGTGCTCGATGCACAGCGCGAGGCCTTCGCAGCCCAGCAAGGCACGGTGCAGGTGCGCCGTGCATTGCTCTCGGCCGGCGCCCAAATCTACAAAGCCCTGGGTGGCGGTCAGGAATATGGTCACTGATATGATCACTGACGCGGTGCACGCCCGAGACGGCAGTATTTTCCTGCAACTGTGTCATTGCCGACGGATTTCGCATCCGTCGCTGCTGCCCGGCGACGCGCTGCCGGGGGCGCCTTGGCTGGTTGTTGTGCCCGCTACCTGCCGAGCCTGTCGATACCCCGGTTGGCAAGCGCATCGGCGCGCTCGTTTCCGGCATGCCCGGCATGCCCTCTCACCCAGTGCCAGCGAATGCGATGACCGCCGGCGAGCCGATCCAGTTCCAACCACAGATCGACATTCTTGACCGGTTTTTTGTCGGCAGTCTTCCAGCCGCGGCGCTTCCACGAAGCGATCCACTCGCTGATCCCTTTCTGCACGTATTGCGAGTCGGTGTACAGATCGATTTCGCAGGGCCGTTTCAGCGCCTCCAGCGCGCGGATCACGGCGGTGAGCTCCATGCGGTTATTAGTGGTGTCAGGTTCGCCGCCGCAAAGCTCCTTCTCGCGGCCATCGAGTTGCAACAGCGCACCCCAGCCGCCCGGACCGGGATTTCCCTTGCAGGCTCCGTCGGTATGGATGCGCACCCGCGCCGCGCCGGCCGATGTGCTCAACCCTCGCTCGCGGTATTGTGATGATTCTGCTGCGCCACCGGCGACAAGGCCTTCGCCGGCGCCGCCTGGCTGCGCCAGCCCGGCATCACCAGGCGCATGCCGATGGTGCGCTTTACCGCGCGCACGACGTAGACGCCGCCTGCGATCGGCCACCAGCGGTCGCCGGCCTTCTCCATGAAGGCGGAGCGTTGCAGCCATTTGGTTTGCGCGAAGGGCGGCGCGTAACAGCCGAAGCGCCCGCCGTTCAGTTCGAAGCTCAGCAGTTGCAGCCAGTCTTTCAGACGCAGCAGGCCGATGAAGCGGCCGCACCAGGGATATTCGTCCCGGCCCGGGCCCAGCGCGCGCTTCAGGCCCCACAGGCTGAGCGGATTGAAGCCGGCGATCACGATCTGGCCTTCGGGCATGAGCACGCGCGCGGCCTCGCGCAGGATCCGGTGCGGATGAACGCTGAATTCAAGCACATGCGGTAACACCACGAGGTCGACGCTGCCGCTGGCCAGCGGCAAGGCGCCAGCGTCGGCAACGAGGTCGCCGGCGGGATCGAGGCCAACGCGGGTACGCAGCGGAATGCGGTTCTGGCGCAGCAAATCGAACTGGGGCAGCCCTACCTGGACCGCGTTGAAGCCGAACACGTCCTCCACCGCGCTGTCGAACTGGGCCTGCTCCCAGCGCAGTACGTATTCGCCCTTGGACGTGGCGAACCAGTCTGACAGAGTTGACTTTTGCCGTGGTTCCACTAAAACTGCGCCTATGTTCGGTAATAATGATTTCGAAGTCGTTCCGCTGCACGCGTTCAAGGACAATTACATCTGGACGCTTCGCAACGACCGTCACGCCGCGGTGGTCGATCCGGGCGACGCGCAACCCGTGCTCGATTACCTGCAGCGCGAGCGGCTGAAACTGTGCGCCGTACTCGCCACCCACCACCATCCCGACCACGTCGGCGGCGTCGCCGATCTGCTCGCGCACCATGCCGTGCCCGTGTACGGTCCCCGCGAGCCTATACCTACGCTGACCCACCCGGTCGACGAAGGCGACGAGATCGAGATTCCTCAACTGGGATTGCGTTTCAATGTGCTCGACGTACCCGGACATACACGGGCGCATATTGCTTATTATGGCGCAAATTGCTTGTTCTGCGGCGATACGCTGTTCGCCTGCGGCTGCGGGCGCCTGTTCGAGGGCACGGCGCAGCAAATGGTAGATTCGCTGGCCAAGCTGGCGGCGTTGCCCGAGGAGACGCTGGTGTATAGCGGCCATGAATACACCTTGGCCAACATTGACTTCGCCAGAGCGGTTGAACCGGACAATGAGGAACTCAAGGCGCGCGCCGCGAGCGACGCGGAAAAGCGCAAGAGCGAGCGCCCCACCCTGCCCTCCACCATCGGCCGCGAGAAAAAAACCAATCCCTTCCTGCGCTGCCTGCAGCCGGCGGTGATCGCGTCAGCCAACAAGTACCTGGGCGCGCGCGCAAGCGACCCGGTGCAGGTGTTCGCCGCCATACGCCAGTGGAAGAATAACTTCTGAGCGCAGCGAGGCCGGAACCAGAATTAATTCTAAGGCGCTCTTTTTCCTTGCTTTTCCTTGACCCGAGCGGCTCGCTCGGCTACCATTCTTCGTTGTCAACCGGGTAGGAGGCGTAGTGCCGGTATTGCGCTTTGCCGCGGCCATCGTCTTTATCGCGCTCTGTTCGGGCTGCGCCGTAACGCAGGTGCAGACCGATCAGTCTTCCATCGCGCTGAAGCCTGCGACCGAGTCGTCTTCCGTGCCTGGGATACGAGCAGGCGGTGATCCCGCATCGGCGAAGTCGCCGCCCCTGGCAGCAACGGAGTCTGCGCGTCCGCTGACCTCCACAACTGCCCGCCCCGCCGCGACCCAGGATGCGCCCAGTCCCGCGTCGCGGGAGGTCAAGGACAGCCTGCGCGCCATCCCCACCATCGACCTGACGGCGGTGCCTCCCGATCTGTGGGATCGCATCCGTACCGGTTTTTCCATGCCCAATCTGTCCAGCCCGTTGGTACAGGACCGGCAGATCTGGTACGCGAGCCAGCCAAGCTACGTCAAGCGCATGGTGGAACGCAGCAAGCGTTACCTCTATTACATCGTCGAGGAACTGGAGAAGCGCGGCATGCCCACCGAGATCGCGCTCTTGCCCATGGTGGAGAGCGCATTCAACCCCATGGCCTATTCGCGCTCCCACGCTTCCGGCCTGTGGCAGTTCATTCCTTCCACCGGCAAGAATTACAAGCTGCAGCAAAACTCCTGGTACGACGGCCGCCGAGACGTCGTCGCCTCGACCAGCGCCGCCCTCGACTATCTGCAGTTTCTGTACGAGATGCATGGCGACTGGCACTTGGCGCTCGCCTCCTACAACTGGGGCGAGAATGCGGTGGCGCGCGCCATCGAAAAAAACAAGGCAAAGGGGCTGCCTACCGATTATCTCAACCTCACCATGCCCACCGAGACACGCTATTACGTGCCCAAGCTGCAGGCGCTGAAGAACATCATTGCAAATCCGCATTCCTTCGGGGTTGACCTGGAACCCGTGCCCAACACGCCCTATTTCGTCACGGTGGAAAAGACGCAGGACATCGACCTGCGCCTTGCCGCCAAACTGGCCGACATGCCGCTGGCGGAGTTTCTAGCGCTCAACCCCGGCCACAACCGCCCGGTGATCGTGGCCAACGGCTCGCCCGCCTTGGTGCTGCCTGCCGACAGGGCGAAAATCTTCCTCGCCAACCTGGAAAGCCATGACCAGCCGTTGGTTTCCTGGCAAAGGTATACCCTCAGACCCGGCGACAAGCTCGACCGTATCGCCTCCAGGAGCGGCATCTCGCTTGTCCGGCTGAAAGAAGTGAACGGCATCGGCCGCCGCACCAAGGTGGGTCCGGGCTACCAACTGATGCTGCCGCTGAAAGGCGCGTCGCTCGAACCCTTGCCGGCCATGTTCCAGCCGCCGTCCGCGCCGGAGATGCGCATGGCGGTGCGCAAACTGATCTACACGGTGCAGCGCGGTGACACGCTCCCCAAGATAGCCCAGCGCTACAAGGTCAGCGCGGACGACTTGCGCAAATGGAACCAGATCGGGCGGCTTACGGCCGGCCAGCGCCTGGTGATCCAGGTGCGCCAGGCGGCCCCGGTGAAAAGCGCAAAGTCAATCAAGAAAAAACGCTCTCCCAAGAAAAAGAAGTAGAAAACCAAAAACTGTGGTGCTAGAACTTGCGCGGACGAAAAGCACGTCCACGCACAATCAGCGATCTTGAATTAAAACCAACCCGAAACCGCCTTTGCTTTTATCCTTAGCCCATCCTTCTCAACTCACGGTTGATTTCGAGAGATTTTGGCGGGATGCGTGACGCAAGTGCTTGAAGCAACTGGAGCTGATTCGCTGCAATGCTTGTAGTGGAGACCTTGGTACTTGTCGAGGTGGTTTTGCGTTCGTAGAATTCGCACATGTTTCTGCGCTGCAATCGACGCATGAAGGACGGCAAGATCCACGAGTATTGGAGCGTTGTCGAAAGCCGGCGCCTGAGCGACGGGCGCGTGGCGCAGCGCCAAGTACTGTACTTGGGCGAGATCAACTCCAGCCAGCGCGAGGCGTGGCGCAAAACCATTGAGGTGCATGACGAGGACCGTACCCGGCAGGTTGCATTGTTTCCTGCTGGTTCGATGCCTGCGGACGATGTCGATGCGATTGGAGTGCGCCTGAGCGAGCTACGGCTGGAGCGCCCGCGGCAATGGGGCGCTTGCTGGCTGGCGATGCAGCTATGGCAGGAGATCGATCTGGAGGGTTTCTGGCGGTCGCGGCTGGCGCCCTCACGCGAAGGCACGCCGTGGCTGAAGGTACTGCAGACGCTCGTTGCATATCGACTCATCGATCCGGGCTCGGAGTGGAAATTGCATCGACAGTGGTTCGATGCCAGCGCGATGGCTGATTTGCTCAACGCTGATTTCGCGCTGGCCGAGAAGAACACCCTGTACCGGTGCCTGGATCGGCTCGTTGAGCACAAGGACGAACTGTTCAAGTTCCTGCTGCATCGGTGGGCAGATCTGTTCGATGCGAAGTTCGACGTGCTGCTCTACGACCTGACCAGTACTTACTTCGAGACCGACGTTGAACGCAGTCCCGAGGATCTGCGTCAATACGGCTACAGCCGCGACAAGCGCGGCGATTGCCGCCAAGTCGTCATCGCATTGATCGTCACCCCGGAGGGGTTTCCGCTGAGCTACGAGGTACTGGCAGGCAACACCGCCGATTCCACCACTTTGAGCGATTTTCTTGATCGCATCGAGCAGCGCTATGGGCGGGCCAACCGCATCTGGGTGATGGACCGGGGCATTCCCACCGAGGACAGTCTGGCCAAGATGCGCGCCATAGGTGCCTCCTATTTGGTTGGCACGCCCAAGGGCAGGCTGTCCAAGCTCGAGCAGGCCTTTCTCGGTGAGACCTGGGCACGCGTGCGCGAGGGTGTTCAAGTCAAGCGCTTGACCACTGAGGAGGACATCTACGTGCTCGCGCAAAGCGATGCGCGCATCGACAAAGAGCGCAGCATGCGACGCAAACGTCTGCGCCGCTACGTCGATCGGCTGCAGGCATTGCAGAGCCAGAGGCTCACGCGCGATCAGTTGTTGATGAAACTTGGTGCGGCCAAACACGAAGCCGGGCGCGCAGCGAATCTGATCAAGGTCGAGATTCCAAAGGGCAGTGCAACCACCGCACGCTTGGAGTTCAGGCTCCAGCGCGACAAGCTGCGCCAAGTGCGCCGACGCGAAGGGCGCTACCTGTTGCGTACCAACCTCACGGCGCAAGAGCCCGAGCGGCTGTGGACGTTCTACATCCAACTCACCGAGGTCGAGCAGGCCTTCAAGGAACTCAAGCACGACCTGGCGGTGAGGCCGATCTATCACCAAAAGGAATCACGCATCGAGGCGCATGTCTTCGTCGCGTTCCTCGCCTATTGCCTGCAAGTCACGCTCAAGGCGAAGCTTCGCCCTCTGGCCGGCGGCATTACGCCCCGCGAAGTGATTGCCAAGTTCAAGACCATGCGGATGGTGGACGTGCGTATCCCCACCACTGACGGGCGAGAACTCGTGCTCTCGCGCTACACTCAGCCCGAGGCAGAACACCGCATGCTGCTGGATCAACTTCGACTGACGCTGCCCCAGCAGCCACCACCAAAAATTACGACCAGGCAAGCTCGACAAACGACCCCGGAGCCGGCTACAACGTAGTGGAGACCTCCAGCGTCGTGCTATGCACAATCAACTACTTAGCAGCCATGTCCCTACTCAGTTGAGAAAGATGGGCTAGCCGCGACGGCGGTGCGGTCCTCCGCCGCAGCCATGGCAAGCCGTGAAGGTGATCGAAAATCACAAGAAACCGGCGAGCTTCTGTCTTAGCGCCTCGAAGCGGGTGTTGATGTTTCCCACGATGTCAGCCATCACTTCGCCGGCATCTTGCACCTCGGTGATCAGCCCGGCAACCTGCCCGCAACAGATCTCGGCCCCGTCCACCTCTCCCAGGTGTTGGGCGTGGTACTGGGAATGCTCGCTCAGATAGCGGCGCAGGTCTTCTGGGGACGCCCCGGAGGTTCGCATGCCCGTGTACTGTTTCGTGAAGTTGTTGATGAGGTCACGGGCGAGCATGTGGTCCTTCGGCACCGAGGCGGTGCACACGTCTTCTCCGCTCACGATGGCCTCCTTCACGCGAGGATGGCTCTCCGATTCACGGGTCACCATGAACCTCGTCCCCATGTAGATCCCGTCTGCCCCCAGCGCCAGGGCGGCCAGAACCCCCCGCGCGTCTCCGATGCCGCCGCCGGCGACGACGGGTACCTTCACCGCATCGGCAACCAGGGGTGTCAATACCAGGGTGGTCAGCTCGGTGAACCCCTTGTGGCCGCCGGCTTCGAAGCCCTCGCAGATCACCGCGTCCACCCCGGCCTGTTCGGCCTTTATCGCGTGTCGCGCGGTGGAAATCGCGTGGAGAACCTTGACACCGGCGTGTTTGAGGACACGCGTGTACACATCGGGTCTTCCGACCGAGACGATCGCCACGGGGACCGCCTCCTCGATCACCACCTCTACGATCTTCTTTGAGAATCTGACGTCGCTCCCAAATCCGACCACGATGTTGACGGCAAAAGGCGCTCGGGTCAGGCTGCGCACCTTTCGAATCTGAGCCCGCGTTCTCTCCCCGGTGAGCTCGGCGTCCGCAGTGATGCCCTCGGCGCCCGCGTTCGGCCCGAGCGTCCCCAGCCCTCCGGCCTCGGATACCGCCGCGGTAAGCGCAGCCCCGCTCACCCAGTTCATCGGCGCCTGAAGGATAGGGTAGCGAATACCCAGCAGATCACAAATGCGGTTCTTGCCCATGGCTTTCTCCCGTTTCTGTGGTGTCGTAGCGTTCGAGTTCTCCGGAATGGCTGCTCCCTAACCTGCCTGCTTTGTGGCCGGCCAGCCCACGACCTATGTTCGGGCCGCGCATCGAATCCTTGCGCAGGTGAGTTCCCATGCCCGACCTCGTGATGCGCAATGCACAGATGGTTTTAACCAATAATCCCGTTCGAAATCCCGGCGCTTTGCGGTGAAAGTGGAGCCCGAAATGAACACAAGTACATTATGCGCAGTCCGGGACCCAACTCAGGTTCATCCCACCTACGTTGGCAGGCGGATCTTGGGTTGGACGGCGGATTGATTCTCCTATCAGTTTTTCTCGTCGCGCAGGCGTACCGCACTTTAGGCGAATCGTTAATTATCGGTCTTGAAGTAGTCCGGCTTGCCGGCGGGCCACATCTCGCCCCACAAACTGAAACCGCCGCCGACGTCTAGGGTTTCGCCGGTGATGAAATTCCCGGCGTGCGAAGACAAATACACGCACGCCTCGGCGATGTCCATGACGTGGCCGGTGCGCTTCATCGGTCCGGATTTGTAGAACGTCGCGCGGCCTTCGTCGGAATAGTTGTTGAATCCTGAGCTTTCAACGATGCCGGGCGCCACGGTGTTCACGCGGATTTGATACTGTGCCCACTCGACCGCGAGCGTCTTGGTGAGATAGATAACGCCGGCGCGCGACGCCGTGGTGTGCGCCATCTGCATGATGCCGTGCCAGACTTCGGCCGTGATTGTGATGATGCTGCCGGGCTGTCCGCGATCGCGCCAGCGCTTGGCGGCGTTCTGCATCATGTACCAACTGCCGTTCAGGTTGGTGTCGATGACCGCGCGCCAACCTTTATAAGGTATGTCGATCGCGTCCTGGGCGAACTGGCCGCCGGCGTTGTTGATGAGATAATCGAGCCGGCCGTATTCGTCGAAGGTGTGGTCCATAAGATGCTCGACCTGTGCCGGCTCGCGGATCGACATGACCTCGGCCAGCACGCGCCCGCCGAAACCCCGCAAATACTCGGCCGCCTTCGTAAGTCGCTCGTGGTCGCGCGAACAGATCACCAGGTCCGCGCCCAGGCGCGCGAACAGGGCCGCGATGCCGCGGCCGATGCCGGTGGCGGCGCCGGACACGAGCGCTACTTGGCCTTTGAACAGGTCCGGACGATAAACCGTTGGATAAGTGGCCAGCTCGTCGTCGGTCAGGCCGTAATGTTGCTTGTATTCGATCATGTACTCTTTCGTCGCGCAGGTATGCCGCAATTTAAACGTGCCCGGGATTGTCCGCTATTATACGAAAATGTCGAAGCCCATCATCCATGCATATATGCCCAGTTCGGGACCCAACTCAGGTTCATCCCACCTACATTGGCAGGCGGATCTCGGGTAGGCCGGCGGATTGATTCTCCTATCGCTTTTCGTATTCGACGTATTTCATCGCATTACTCCGGTAGTTCTTTGCTAAGGTCGTATCCAGCTTTTTTCAGGATGCGGGCGGCATTCTTATAATAGAGCTTGTCAAGGACTTCCTTGGAATAGCCCTCGGCTTCCCAGTCGCGGTACAGCTTGTCGTAGGTGAACATGGGATAGTCTGCCCCGAATATGATTCGGTCCTGGAGCCTGTGGGCGATTTCCCATTTCAGGTCGGGTGCGAAATACTTGGGGGACCACCCGTGCAGGTCGTAGCCCACGATATTTGCTTTATGCAGGAGTATGGCGATCATTTCCGTCTGCCAGGGCCATGCCGGACGGGCGGCGATGATGTCCAGGTGCGGGAACTTGGCTGCCACCTCATCCACATGCCGCGGATGGCATGGATCCAGGGTGCAGCCCAGGCCTCCTCTGAATCCCGCTCCCCATCCCGTGTAGCCCACCATCAGATGGACCGGTTTTTTCGCCTCGGCGCACAGATCAAAAAACGGATAAAACGCCTTGTCGGAAGGCGGCAGGTGCATGGCCATCGACATGGAAGTGAAACCAACTCCCACCTTCAGGTCTCCGATACATCGCTCAAGCTCTCTCAACCCTGCCAGACCGGTTTCCGGGTTGATCGCCACCCAGATTCCCAGGTACACATCCGGGTCGTTCCGCATCAGCTCGGCAGCGTAGTCGTGATATTCCTTGACCTCGTCGATAGGCATAGCCATGGTGAAGCTGAAATCGAGGATTACCTTGACGCCGGCGTCCCTCATCACCTGGGCTTGCTGCTTCTCGGTGTGATGCACTATCTTGTACTTATAAGTCTCCTGTGCATGCTGCTCTTCCTCGGGTGTTCTCCAGAGAGAGCCTTTCTTGGTGCCAAAATGGGAATGGATATCTATTGCTCTGAGCTTCTTCAGTTTCTTCATTTTGCCTCCGTTATGGGTCTTGATTTTAGCTCGATCATAACGTGATCAAAATTATGGCGCCACCAAATTGGCAGGTGGATCTTGGCTTGCCTGGCGGATTGATTCTCCTATCGCTGTACTTTCCCGCTGTACTTTCCCGTTGACAGCAGTATGGCGCGTGCAGGAATATGGGTACACCGACCGGTGTAATCCTATTTATGCAAACCCAAAGCAATCGCCGCGCCATGCTGCTCCTCATCGTGCTGAGCGGCCTGATCATCGCGCTGTGCATGGGCCTGCGCCAGAGCCTGGGCCTGTTCATGCGGCCGATGACGCTCGACTTGGGGATCTCGGCGGCGACTTTCGGCTTCTCGATCGCGCTGCAGAACATCGTCTTCGGCGTGTCGCAGCCCTTCATCGGCGCGCTCGGCGACCGCTACGGCCCCCGGCCGGTGCTGGTCGGCACCGCGCTGATCTACGCAGCCGGGCTGTTGCTGATGGTTTATTCGAAGGGCGTGCCTGGCGGGCTGGAAGTGGCGGGGTTTCTCATCGGCATCGGCACCGCCGGCACCGGCTTCGGCGTGCTGATCGGCACCATCTCGCGCGCCACGCCGCCCGAGAAGCGCAGCCAGACGGTCGGCCTGGTCGCGGCGGCGGGCTCGCTCGGCACCATGGTCATCGCGCCGGTCGGCGGCTGGCTGATCGACGGCTTCGGCTGGCAGGCGGCGATGGTGGCGTTCGCGGCGATCGCGGGCTCGATGGCGCTGCTGTCGCTGCCGATCCGCGAGCAAGCTGTCGCACGCGGAGCTTCGCTCAGGGCAGACCAGAAGCTCGGCGAGGCGCTGCGCGAGGCGATGGGGCACCGCGGCTACCTGTTCATGACGCTGGCGTTCTTCGCCTGCGGCTTCCAGTTGGTGTTCATCACCACGCACCTGCCGGCGTACCTGCAACTCTGCGGCGTGGCGCCCGGCGTGGCGGCGAGCGCACTGGGGCTGATCGGTCTCTTCAACGCGATCGGCACCTACATGTTCGGCCTGCTCGGCGCGCGCTATAGCCAGAAGCACCTGCTGGCGATGATCTACCTGCTGCGCACGCTGTTCATCGTCGTCTTTCTGCTCATGCCGATCAGCGCCGCCTCCACCCTGGTGTTCGCCTCCGCGATGGGATTCCTGTGGCTGGGCGTGGCGCCGCTCGTCACCGGGATCATCGCCCGGGTGTTCGGCCTGACGCACTTCAACACGCTCTACGGCATCGTCTTCCTCAGCCACCAGGTCGGCTCGTTCTTCGGCGCCTGGATGGGCGGGGTGGTGTTCGACCGCTTCGGCAACTACAACTTCGGCTGGGGCGCGCTGATCGTGATCGGCGTCACCGCCTTCACGCTGCAATGGCTGATGGACGAGCGCCCGCCGCGCGAGCGCGGGCCCGCCGGCGAGCCCGCGGCGGTGCCGGCGTAAGATTCCATGTGGCTTATGACCTGCTGCTCCGGAACGGCACGTTGATCGACGGCAGCGGCGCACTGGCGCACCGGCGAGGCGGACGGATGTCGCAGTGTCGGGCGGATTGATTCTCATATCGATTGATTCTCGCATCGCTTGCTTGTAATGTTTGTAATGGCTATGCTAAGAGACCGTTTCAGAATTGCCGAAACGGCCGCCGGCTTAGGGGAATACGAGGGGAGGTATCCCCTCGTTTTGTTTTGTAATGAACTCTAAGTAATAATCGGACGAAAAACAGAGGGGGTCGAATGATGAAAGCTAACGGATTGCGGATCGCCGGTTGCGATTTGGGCAAGGCATCGGCGCGCTTCGCAGTCGCGCAGATCAGCGTCGACGGCACGTTCACGATAGAGGACACGCGCTCCGAGCCGCACGACGGCGATCCGATCGGGCTCTTCAGTGCATGGTACCGCGAGCAGGGCATCGCCTCGTGCGCAGTGCTTGCCGCGACCGGGGTCCACGCCGATGAACTCCGCGATCCGGTGCTCGTTCTGCCGGAGGACTCGTGCCAGGAGGCGGCGCTCGAGTTGTCACCCGGGCTCGAGGATACGCTCAATCTGGTCAGCATCGGCGCGCGCGGCTACGGTGTGCTGAACCGCAAGCCGGCTGCGGCCGGGCGCAACGGCGACAGCCCCAAGTACAGCTACCAGTATCTCGAAAACGACAAGTGCTCCTCGGGCACCGGCGAGAACATTCAGAAAATCGTCGATCGCTTCGGCCTCAGCGTTGTCGAAGCCGACGACAAGGCGCTCGCGGCTGGCGAGGGCATCCCGATCACGGCGCGCTGCTCGGTATTCGCCAAGACCGAGATGACGCATTTCGCCAACCAGGGCAAGCCGACCGGCGAACTCTTCAAGGGCTATTTCAGCTCGGTGGCGCGCAATACCTATGCGCTGGTGACTCGCAACCGCGTCGACGGGCCGGTCTATCTGATCGGCGGTCCGGCGCGCATCGCGTCGTTCCGGAATTCGTTCGAGGATC
>Ga0082335_1004272_pt1 | contig 21834 bp, 17 predicted proteins | sample Subgrocontami58m_FD_72375 | JGI IMG/M metagenome (GOLD analysis project Ga0082335, IMG submission 72375) | Subsurface groundwater microbial communities from S. Glens Falls, New York, USA - GMW37 contaminated, 5.8 m (SPADES assembly) (version 2) ...
GGCTTTTTCGGAGTCTGGCCGCTCCGGCAGCATCGGCCAGTGGCACTACGGCGCCGAGGCGCACCATTGGTTCAGCGAGCAGGTCGGCGGCTATGTCGACGCCACCTTCCACGATCCGCGCCACAGCGTAGCCGGCCCCGAATACTGGACGTACACCGCCGGCCTCCGGCTGCGGTTCTGAAGGTTTTTCGCTACGCGAAAAACCCAGGTTCTCTGACCCGCGCGAAACCCGCGCGGGTTTTTCATTAGCCCGAATATATTCGCCCCTAGGTTTTCGCGGAGCGAGAACCCTCGTAGCGCTCGATCCACGCGCGGTGCCATGGCGCGTAATCGCCCGCTTCGAGGTGCGTCCGCGCCTGCGCCATCAGGTCGAGGAAGAAATGCAGGTTGTGGATCGTGAGCAGCGTCGGGCTGAGGATCTCGCCGGCCAGCGTCAGGTGACGCAGGTACGCCCGTGAAAAATTCGCCGTGTAGTTCCTGAGCCCTTCCGCGATGGGCCGCGGATCGGCGCGATACTGTTCGTTCCGCAGGTTCATCGGCCCGTCCGGCGTGAACACCAGCCCGTTGCGCGCCACGCGCGTCGGCAGCACGCAGTCGAACATGTCCACGCCGAGCGCAATCATCTTCAGGAGCTGCGGCGGCGTGCCGAGGCCCATCGTGTAGCGCGGCTTGTCCGCCGGCAAAAACGGCGTCGTCGCCGCCACCTGTTTCAGCATCTCCGGCTCCGGTTCGCCCACGCTCACGCCGCCGACCGCGTATCCAGGAAAGTCCAACGCGCCCAGCGCTTCCGCCGCCTCCCGCCGGAGGTCGTCGAAGGTCGATCCCTGCACGATCGCGAACACGTGGTGGCCCGACGCGAGAAACCCGCCGTCGGTCGCGAACTGCCGGCACTGCGCCGCCCAGCGCTGACTCCGCGCCACGGCCTTCGCCACGACCTCGCGCTCCGCCGGCCACGGCGGGCACTCGTCGAGCACCATCGCGATGTCGCTGCCGAGGTTCTCCTGAATCGCCATCACCTCGCGCGGGCCGAGAAACAGTTTCGCCCCGTCGAGGTGCGACGCGAATGCCACACCGTCGTCGCGGATGTCGCGCAGCTTCGCGAGCGAGAAGACCTGGAAGCCGCCGCTGTCCGTCAGGATCGGCCCGTCCCATCCCATGAATTTGTGCAGCCCGCCGAGCTGGCGCACGAGCTCGCTGCCCGGTCGCAGGTTCAGGTGGTAGGTGTTGCCCAGGATGATCTGCGCGCCGATTTCGTGCAAATGCTGCGGCGTCACCGATTTGACCGTGCCCTGCGTGCCCACCGGCATGAAGATGGGCGTCTCCACCGTGCCATGCAGCGTGCGCAGCCGGCCGCGGCGCGCGGCGGTGGCGGAATCGGTTTTTAGCAGCTCAAAATGTTCAGCCATCTGTAGCGGCGGTCTATGACCGCCGATTTTATTGTGGTCCAACTGTTCCGGCGGTCGCAGACCGCCGCTACAGGTGCGCAAACCTAGCGCGACGCTTGACCCTGCTGTCAATGCACGAGCTAGTTGTAGCCACCGGTGCTGCTCGTCATCGACAACTACGATTCGTTCACCTTCAACCTCGTCCAATACTTCGGCCAGTTGGGCGTGGAGCAACGCGTGTTTCGCAACGACGAGATCACGCCCGAGCAGGCCGTGGCGCTCAAGCCCGAGCGCGTGTTGCTCTCACCGGGACCGTGTTCGCCGCGCGAAGCCGGCGTGACGCTGGACATCATCAAGGCCTTCGCCGGCCGCAAACCGATCTTCGGCGTCTGCCTCGGCCACCAGTCGATCGGTCATTACTTCGGGGGCAACGTCGTGCGCGCGCCCCGGCTGATGCACGGCAAGACCTCCCCGATCCGGCACCACAATACCGACGTCTTCAAGGGCATGCCGCAAAACTTCGCCGCGACGCGGTACCACTCCCTGGTGGTCGACCGCGCGACGTTCCCGCGCGAGCTGGAAATCACCGCCGACACCGCCGAGGGCGAGGTCATGGGACTCCGGCACCGGACGCTGCCGATCTGGGGCGTGCAGTTCCACCCCGAGTCCATCGCAACGGAGGGCGGCATGAGGATTCTGCAAAACTTTCTGGAACTGAATTGAGGCCCACGGAACACACCGCATACCCTGCCATGAGATTCTCCTCCGTGTATTCGGTGTGTTCCGCGGGCTAATCCTCCCCCATGCGCTGCCCCAAGTGCACCTCGATTGAGGACAAGGTCATCGACTCCCGGATCAGCAAGGAGGGCTCGACGATTCGCCGCCGCCGCGAATGCCTCGAGTGCGGTCACCGCTACAGCACGACCGAAGTGCTGGTCCGCGACGGCGTGGTGGTGATCAAGCGCGACGGGCGCCGGGAAGATTTCGACCGCGAGAAACTGGTCCGTGCCGTCCGCGCCGCCTGTCACAAACGGCCGGTCGACGCCGAGCAGATTGCGATGCTGGTCGAGGACGTGATGGACGCGATGGAAGCCCAGTACGAAAAGGAAATTCCCTCGCGCGCGATCGGCACGGCGGTGATGCAGCGGCTCCGCACCGTCGACCAGGTCGCCTACGTCCGCTTCGCCAGCGTGTATAAGGAATTCCGCGACGTTGCCGAGTTTGTCGACGAAATCAGCGCGCTCGGCCCGAAGCGGCCGGAGACCAAAGGATCGGGACCAGTGACCAAAGACTAAAGACCGCTCGTGGCCGGCCCTTTCAACCGCGAGATCCAACCCCCAAGCCGAACGCGCTCCGTAGATTCGGCCAGATGCGCGTGGTCCTTGGTCCCTGGTCCTTGGTCCCTGGTCCTTGGTCTCTAAACCATGCCGCGCTCCCGCGACGATCTCCGCCGGTTGCATTTCATCAATGCGCTCTTCGCGCATGCGACCGGCCAGGACCTGTACCTCGCGGAGCAAATCGCCTCGGCCATTTCGTTCAGCCTCACCGAATTCGAGACGAAGGTCGCCGCGCATCCGTGGGCGGCGAAGACCTACGACACGATGTTCAACGCCGCCGCGGCCACCTTGCTCGTCAACGTGTTCGCGCGGCACCCGCAGCATGGGTTCTACCATTGGGATGCTTCGCTCACGCTCGCTTCGGCCACGCCGCTGTTCACCCGGGCTGAGGTGATGACGGGCCTGAAAAAACTGGCGCCGTACCGCGACGCCACGCTGCTGATCACGAATTTGCGCCCCGCGCTGATCCCGCCCTCCGGCCGCGCCACGGCCCGCCGCAAGCGCGACTACGAAGAGGCGCTCGCCTTCATCCGCGCCCTCGCCGCCGCCCGAACGACGCGCGGCTCGAACCTGCAGTTGCTGTTCCTGTGAGGCCGGCCGGCGATGCGTTTGCCCACGGAACACACAGAAGCTTTGTGCCCGCTTCCGCGGCCCTTCCGTGTGCTTCGCGCTGCCATGTCCGAACATGTGTTTTCTGCGTACAAATTTTTTGGGACACAGAGTTCACAGAGGACAATCATGAGGGCACAGAGATAATCCAATCCCTCTGTGCCCTCGGCTGGAATCTCTGTGGCCTCTGTGTCGCCGGTTTGGGGAATTTGGTTGGGGCTTCGCTGCTCCAAGTGTTCCGTGGGCTGTCTTCCGAAAACGATCGCCCGCGCATGGTTGCGAGCCGGCGCGAATAACTTTGAATCATTCGCGTGAATTCGCGTGATTCGCGGGCGGTTATCCGGTGCTGCCATGTCGAAAACCATCTTCGAAAAAATCATCGCGCGCGAAATCCCCGCGAAGATCGAGCATGAGGACGACCATTGCGTCGTACTGCACGATATCCAGCCCCAGGCCCCCGTCCATCTGCTCATCGTGCCGAAAAAGGTGATCCCCCGCGTGGGCGAAGCGACGACCGCCGACCAGGCCGTGCTCGGCCACCTGCTGCTGGTCGCCGGCATCGTGGCGAAGAAGATGAATCTCTCCCAAGGCTTCCGGCTCGTGATCAACCACGGTCCGCACGCCTGCGAGTCCGTGCCGCACCTGCACGTTCATCTGCTCGCGAAACGGCAAATGACCTGGCCGCCGGGATAGGCGCTCATTTCAAGACCTCGCTGGCGAACGCGGCCGTAGCACGGTCAATCTGACCGTGCTCGAGCTTTCCCGGTAAGCCGAACGCGGTCAGATTGACCGCGCCACCCAAGACGTGCGTTCGCTCCCCTTCACGTCGCCGCCATGCGCGCGCCCCACGGCTCGATCTGCCGCAGCTTCTTCGCCTCCAGCGCGCGATAACAATCCGGCAAATCGAACGCCTTCAGTATGCCGGGCGCCAGCGCCGACAACGGCCAGTGGTAGTCCTCCGACTCCGCCACGTCGCGATAACTCGTCAGCGCGTTCTTCAGCGTCACCTGCGTCACGTCCGGCGAGAGCACGGCGGCAAAGGTCGCGGCCAGCGCGCCGCAGCCCCGCGCCACGACGTGCACCTCGCGATGCCCCGTCGCTCGCAGCCAGTCGATCACCCGCAGCACATCGTGCGTCCGCTGCCCGACGTACGGCGTGTCCAGCATCAGCCCGTGCACCGCGTAGAAATAATCCGCGCCGTACGGATCGTTCGGGTCGACGCCGCACGTGTTCGGCCGCGACTCGCCGATCCCGCGCACGTCGCAGGCGAAAATCGCCGCGCCCTTTTCCGCCTCCACGATCTCGCGCAGCCACGGTTCGCCGCGCAGCTCCCCGTCGGCCGATTGATGCGAGATGTACAACACCGCCCGCGTCGGCCCCCGCGGCACGCGTGACATCAGCGGGTTGTCGTCGAGCCGGTACACCAGCGCAAACACGCCCGGCTCCGTCTCGACCGCATAAGTGCCGGCGTAACGCTTGGGATACTGCCGACCGGTGCTGGGTCGCAAAATCCGGTACTCCGGCACCCCTTCGCGTCGCGGTAGTTTCAATACCTCGACCATCGCGCGCGTCAGCGCCGCGCCCGCCACTGCGCCGCGCTGCCTGGCCAGCGCCACGGACGCGTCACGGGTGAACGCAAACACGCTCCGCGGCTTCAGCTCCGCGACCTGCCCGTGCGGGGTGCACCAAATCGTCTCGTCCTTTTCCATCGTCAGCTCCGGCTCGCTCGTCGCCGCGGAAACCTTCGTCGCGCGATTGAACCACCGGTACATCTCCTCGCGCACCGCCTTCGAGAAACCGTGGTAGTCGGGCCCGAGGAACATCCGCACGTTCTGCTCCGCGCCCAGCAGCCGGTAAATCGCCTGCGCGCGGCCGTACGTTTCCTCCAGCCCGCGCACGTCGAAATAGTCCTTCTCCTGATCGAGCAGGATGAGCGGCTTCGGCGCCATCGCCGTCACGAAATCGCTGTGATCGAGCCCCAGCGCCAGGATGCGCGGCGGGCACTGCTCCGTGTCGGCGGGCAGCTCGTTTTCCAGGTTGCGCCGCAACGTCGTCGTGAAACAGCTCGGCGCCGCCATCGTCCAGCGCGCCTCCACGCCGCACAGCCACGCCGTGTCCGTGCCGCCGCCGGAGTTGCCGGTGACGCCCACGCGCTGCGGGTCGACCTCCGGCCGCGTCAGCAGGTAATCGAGCGCGCGCACGCCGTCCCACGCGCGCCAGGCGCCGAAGAACTCGCCGACCAGCACCTGCTGGTTGCCGAAGTGCAGGTGCTCGCGCACGCCGACACCGTGCTGCGGCTTCCAGTCGGCCGTGACCGACTGCAGGCGCTCGCCCTGCCCCATCGGGTCGAAGATCAGCACCACGTAGCCCTGGCGTGCGAGTCCTTGCGCGTACGACTGGTACGTTTCACCGGCCTTGCCGTTGTTGGAATGCCCGCAGGTGCCGACGACACCCGGCAGCGGGAACGGCCGGCCTTTCGGCACGTACAGATTCGCCGTCACCGGAAAGTTGGGACGGCTCTCGAAAATGACCTTCTCGATCTTGTAGGTGTCGCGTTCGACGACGCCGGTCACGCGCGGGTTCAGGGGCGATTTTTCCGGATAGGGTCCGAAACACTGCGCGATTTTCTGCCGGATCTCCCGCAGGTACGCCTCGGCGTCGGCGCGCGAACGAATCCGCGCCCGCCGGGCGTTGGCCGCCTGCTCCGCCTCGCGCACGCGGCGGACGTAATATTCCTGCATCATCCGGGGGAACCGGTTGAAAGGCACGGGATCCCTCGGCGCAGCCGCGGCTGATTTGGCCGACTTGGTGGCGGCCTTGGGTGCACTCGGTGTGGCGGCGTTGAGCAACGGCACCGCCGCGAGGCCGAGCGCCGCTTTCCGGAGTAACGCGCGCCGGGAGAAAGCAGGGGTGTTCACGAGTGCCGCGATTCAGCCAAACCCGACCCGCTCGGGGCAATGCTTAATCCACTTTGCATTCAAGATGAGCGTTATTTGGGTGGGGCCGGATCTCCGAGCCGGCCTGGGTTCCAGCGTGCATTCGCGAGTCAAGTTCAGGCCGGCTCGGAGAGCCGGCCCCACCTGCGCTCCCGTTTCATTCGTCTCAACTTGAACGCAAATTGGAATTACTCGCAATGGCCGTCTTGCCCGGGCCACTATTACCGCTTCTCCGCCGGCTGCAGGAACGTCGCCTTGACGTACGCCAGCACGTCGTGAATCGACTGTGCCGGCAGCACGTTGCCGAACGGCGGCATGATCTTCCCCTCGGTCACCGCCTTGCCGTTCATGATCGTCGCGATCAATTCCTCCTCGGGCCGCCGCAGCGGGCTGTCTGCCGCCGTATAGTCGGGCGTGCCGGCCTGCGGCGAACCTTTCCCGTCCGCCTGGTGGCACACCATGCAGTTCAACTTGAAGACTTCCTCGCCGCGGCGGATATCCGGCTTCTGCAGCGGTCCGGTCGACGCCGCGATCAGTTTCGTCGGGCCCGGCTTCGTCTGACCGGACAGCAGCCGGTTCGCCGTGTAATAGGCCGTTGCATTCAGCAACGGCCGCCCCGCGCCGCGACTCACCACCTTTTCGCTCACGGTGAATTCATAAACGAAGCCCGGCTGCAGTTCCGCGAGTTCCAGCTCCACCACGCTGCCGTCCGCCGCCGGCCGCGCCGCCGTCACCGGCACATCGGTCTCCACCAGGCGCAGCGATCCATCGAGCGGGTGATAGTTGTACTGGAATCGCCGCACGCGATACTGCGCCGGCTCGCCCGCCACCGCCGTCATCGGCTCGGTGAACCGCAGCGCAAATCCCTTTTCCGTGATCCGCAGCGTGAGGATGTCGACGGGGTTTACGCCGGTCCAGCTCACGCGCTGGATGCCTTCGTTGCCCTCGGTGGACATCCAGCCGCGCACGGTCTGGCCGAGGTACAAGGCGCCGTCCGGTCCAAACGCGTTGTGCATCCCGCCCAGCCGCAAGCCATGCCCGCGCAGGAACGGAAACGCCGCCCCCTGGTACGCGCCCGCCACCTTTTCCAGGTCGACCCGCATCACCAAATTGGAGACGTCGCCCAGGAACATCTGCCCGGCGTACGGCCCGAACTTTCCGCGCGTGAGATCCCACACCGGCTGACCCGGTGACGTGCCCATCAATCCGCGCGGCAGGTACGCGGCCGGCGGCCGGCGCAACGCCGCGAGTTCCGGGATGCTCAGCCGCCGGTCCTGGTAATCGGGATGCCACTTCAACGGGTCCGGATGGCCATAAAACCCGCCGCGCTCCACGTGCATCAGCGTCGATGTCGGCACCCACGCGCCGGAGACATCGGTGACGAACAATTCGTCCTGCGGACTCACCCCGATGCCCAGCGGCTGCCGGAATCCGCTGGCGAACGGCGTCAGCCCGCCCGCCGGCGAGACTTGGAACACCCAGCCCTGGTACCGCGCAATCGACCGGTGGCCGTCGGGCACCGGCCCCTTTCCCGTCCACGGATAATAAAGATCCTTCTTCGCCGGTCCGCGCACCCACGGCAGTTCGCGGCCCTGGCCGTACGACACCATGCCGGAACCAAAATAGCAGTTTCCCGCCGAATCGCGGCCGAGCCCGTAGGTGAACTCGTGGTAGTTGCCGGTGATGCCCCACTGGTCGCCGACCGTCTCGTAGACGTCCGCCACGCCGTCGCCATCGGTGTCTTTCAATCGCGTGAGTTCGGGCCGCTGCACCACGAGCACCTCGGCTTCGCTCAGCGCCACGAGCCCGAAGCCCTCGTACAAGCCATCCGCGAAACGTCGCCACTGGCGCGATACGCCGTCGCGCCGCCAGACCTCGCCGCGCCGGTTCGTGATGACGAGCGTGCCTTGCGGCGTGAACGAGACGCCCGACACCTCGGGAACCATCTGTTGCGGCAACGACAGCGTCTCCACCTTGTACGCGTACGATTGCGGCAGCGGCCGCAGTTCGAAGTTCCGCGCCACCGTCGCGCCTGCCGCCAGCGACAGCACGATCTTGATTTCCTCGAAATCCGGCGCGCTCACCCAGACGTCGTAGGTCCCCGCCGGCAGGTCCGCGGTGTAGCGGCCCTGCGCGTTGGCCTTGCGGATCGACTGGCTGTTCTCGCGGCCGGCGAGCGCCGCGCCTTCGAACCGCACCTGCGCGTTCGGCACCGGCTGGATCGACTTCGCCTGCCGGACCTGCCCGGAGATCTTCGCCGGCTGCGCCAGGGCCGGCGCCGCGAAGACCAGCGAACCCACCGCACCGATCCGCAATGCAACAGCGCGCCCGCGAAACACGCGAATGACCGCGAATGCCAGAGCAGAAATCACCACCGCACCCGAGGAAATCCGCGTTCTCTCTTTGATTCGCGAAGATTCGCGTCCATTCGCGGGCAACCGGTCTGTTGGCTCCGAATTCATGGCGTCACCAGCGCCTTGCGCCGTATCTCGATCGTGAATTCGCCACCGGCGGCATTCGCGAAGTACGCGAGCGGGCCGTCGCGCTCGAGCCCGCGCGTCGCCACCTCGGCGCCCGCTTGCGGTTCGAGTTGGATCGACAGCGGCGTGCCGCCCGCACCGACGCGAAACCGGCGCAGCAATCCGCCGCCCGGCGCCGCCGCGAACGACTCGTACACGTCGCGACCGCCAATCTCATAATGAAACTCCGGCTCGCCGTCGCGCAGCGTATACCCGCGAAACTGGAACTCCGCCTTGCCCGACGGCCCTCCCGCACGCAGCGGCTGCCACTCCTTCTCCCGATAGAACACGTCGCCGAAAAACCGCGCCGGTTTCCCCTCCTTCGTGAGCCAGCGCGGCCGCAGGTCGATGAAGTCGCCTGCCCACACATAGCTCACGCCGCCGCGCACCGGATCGAGGCACAGGCTCGGCCCGTTCGGCAGCGTGATCGCAAACGCTCCGGGATACGCATCGGGCATGAACGTCCGCTGCACCACCGTCCGCGCACCGGGCACGGGCCGCCGCGCACTCCAGCGCAGCGCGTTCGCGATCATCTGTTGATAAAACGGGTCGGCGAACAGCGCGGCATCGGCGAGCGCGAAATGCGCCAGCCGCCGCTGGCCTCGCTGCCGCACCCACGCGAGCGGCGTCGTTGTCTCGCCCACCGTGCCCTCGATGATCATCTGCGCATCGTCGGCCAGTTTGTCGTAGCGCGTGACCGACTGTTTCGTCTCGAGCCGCGTCACCCCCGTCAGGATCGGATGCGGATATAAATCGATCACCGCCATCGGTGCGCCCGCCGCGAATGGCCCGCCCGGCACCGCGCCGATCAGTTCGGTTACCGGCAGCCCCTGCGGCCACGCCGCGCTGGTCGCCGCCAGCACCACCACGCCCGCGCCCGATCCGATGAACTCGCGCACCACCCCGACATCCGCCGCGGCCGCGTTCGCCCCCGGCCCCTGGATGAAAACCGCGGCAGCCGCCTCGCGCAACGCAGAGAGCGAATCGCCGCCCGCCGGGTGGTTCGGACGCACGACCCGCGCCGGGGCGCCCAGGATGCGCGTGAGCGCCTCCGCGAGAGGTCCGGTCGGTGCGATGCCCGCGCCATCGACCACGACCACGCGCAAGGGCGCCGTGAGCACGGCGGCCGCCGCGCGGGCCGAGGGATTCGTACCCAGCAGCAACGCCAGCCAGACGCAGACCACCGCACGCCTGCCGTGGAGCGCGCGGCCTCCGGCGCCGGAAATCGAAAGATTGCTCACGGTCAGCGCGCCGGTTGGGGCGCCGGCGCCGTCACCCAGCGCAGCGCATTCGCGATTGCCCGCTGAAACGGCGGCTGGTCGATCTCGTAGAACAGGGCCAGGTAGAAAAGCCGGCTCTGGTGATGCGGCCGCGTCCAGCCCACCGGGACGCGGCCATTCTTCGTATCCGCCTCCACGAGCACATCGAGGTCAGGCGCGAAATTGGTCAGCCGGTAAACATCCTTCTTCGTGTCCAGGCCTTGCGCACCGTCCCAGATCGGATGCGGCTTGAAGATCAGCTTTTCCGCGTTCCCGAAATTGCCGCCGCCGGGGCCGCCGTAAGTCGCGCCCAACACCTCGTGGTCGAACTCCTTCCAGTTTTCCCAGCCGTGGGACGTCGAGCGCAGCGCCACGAAACCCTTGCCCGAGGCGAAAAACCGTTTCAGCACGGCCAGGTGTGCCGGGTTCAGCGTTTTGCGCCTGACGTGAAACACCGCGGTGTCGGCCGCCAGCAGATGTTCGATGCCGGGCAGCGCCGTGCCGTCCGGGCTGAATCGCAGCACCTCGCACTTCATCCCATGTTCCCGTTCCAAGTACGCCGCCAGCCCCGCAAAGGCCTCGTCGCTGTGGTAGGACTCGGCCCCGGAGACGAGGCAGACACGCAGGGGCTTTGCCGCCGGCTCAGCGCCGAGCGGTGCGAGCGCGACAACGATGGCCGCGGCGAGGGGGACAAGCGATTTCATTGAGGCGATGCTGCTTGAAACAGGCGACGGGCTTCACGGCAATTCTTAGGTTCTTCGGGAAACGTTGGGCGGGGGATGCACGAAGTAGTTGAGCAGTCCACCCAGACAGACGGCCTCCTCTGAGACCCTGAGACCCACTCAAGTCCGCGAATAACCGAGATCCAGGCTGGCTTGGTGGAGCCGAACCCACGCCAAACCCCCGCCGGAAGGGCGAAAATGGCGTTATTCCGGCCGCCGCGCGACTTCGCAGGAACCGCTACCCCGCCCTCCGGGTACCCCCCGGAAATCGCAAGCCTTTTATCGCGAAATAAAGGGCCTTTTTACGTCGGTTTTTTCCCAAAAAAACCCTCGCCAGCCACGCGGTTTGAAGGGAGATTTTGCCTTTCATTTTCGGCCACTAAATCACTCCGAAATTCCCTGCATGTCCGACGTTCCCGAGTCCCGCCACGACGCCAAAAACCAGCCCATTCCTGAGTCCTACGATTCGTCCAAACTTGGCAAGCTCGAGGGCCTCGAGGCCGTGCGCAAGAAGCCCGGCATGTACATCGGCGGCACGGACGAGCGGGCACTGCACCACTGCGTTTCCGAGGTGCTGGACAACTCGGTCGACGAGCACCTCGCCGGGCACTGCACCAAAATCGAGGTCGCGATTCATGTCGATGGCTCGATTAGCATCCGTGACAACGGCCGCGGCATCCCGGTCGACCCGCATCCGATCTACAAGATTCCGGGCGTCGAGATGGTCCTGACCACGCTGCACTCGGGCGGGAAGTACGGCCAGGGCGGCTACAAGTTCTCGGGCGGCACGCACGGCGTCGGCGCGAAATGCGTCAACGCCGTCTCGGAGTGGTTCGAGGTCGAGGTGTCCCGCGACAGCAAGGTGCACCACATGAAGTTCGAGCGCGGCAAGACCGTGAAGAAGCTCGAAGTCATCGGCAAAGCCCGCGGCACCGGCACGCTGATCACGTTCAAACCCGATCCGGAGATTTTTCGTGAAACCACCGTATTCCAGTCCGATCGGATCAGCCAGCGGTTGCGCGAGCTCGCCTTCCTCAATTCGGGGCTGGAAATCACGTTCATCGACGAGCGGCCCGCGGCGCCGAAGCCCGAAATGTACTACTACAAGGACGGCATCGAGGAATTCGTGAAGCAGCTCAACCAGGGGAAGACTCCGCTGCATCCGAAGCCGGTCGCGATTCGCAAGGAGATGCGGACGAGCATCGACGACAAGGAAATGGAGATCCACGTCGACGTGGTCCTGCAGTACAACGACACCTACAACGACCAGGTTCTCTGCTACACCAATACGATTCACAACCCGGATGGCGGCACGCATCTCTCGGGTTTCCGCAGCGCGCTCACTCGCGCGATCAATCAATTCTCGAAGCAGAACAATCTGTTGAAGGACAAGGACCCGCAGATCACCGGCGACGACGTCCGCGAGGGCCTGGCCGCGGTCATCTCCATCAAGCACAGCGACCCGAAGTTCGAGTCGCAGACGAAGGTGAAGCTGCTTTCGCCCGAAGTGGAGAGCATCGTCGGCTCGGTCGCGTACGAGGGCTTGATGTTTTATTTCGGCACGAACCCGTCCGTGGCGAAACGAATCGTCGACAAGGGGCTCAACGCCGCCCGCGCACGGGAGGCCGCCCGCAAGGCGCGTGAGACCGTGCGCAAAGGCGCGCTGTCCAGCGGGGGCCTGCCCGGCAAGCTCGCCGACTGTTCCGAGCGTGATCCCGCGCTGACCGAGCTCTACATCGTCGAGGGCGACTCGGCGGGGGGCTCGGCCAAGCAGGGCCGGGACCGCCGTTTCCAGGCGATTCTGCCGCTGCGCGGCAAGTTGATCAACACGGAGAAGGCCCGCCTCGACAAGGTGCTCGCCAACGAGGAAATCCGCACGCTGATCACGGCGTGCGGCACCGGCATTGGCGAAGGCGACGAATCCGTCGGCGGCTTCAACGTCGAGAAGGCACGCTACCACAAAATCATCATCATGACGGACGCCGACGTCGACGGCTCCCACATCCGCACACTGCTGCTGACATTCGTTTACCGCCAGATGAAGGGGCTGATTGAGCGCGGCTATATTTACATCGCCCAGCCGCCGCTCTATCGCATCAAGCGCAAGAAGCGCGAACAGTACGTCGACAACGACGAGCAGCTCAACCGCATCCTGCTGGAACTGGGTTCCGAGGACGTCGTGCTGACGCGGCTTTTGGACAATCACGTCTTCTCTCCCGCGCAGATCGACAAGATCGTCGAGAACCTCGCCGCGCTGGAAAAGCTCGGCGCCGGCGTGACGCGTTATGGCGCGGCGCTGGCGGAGTACCTCGATGCCCATGATCCCGCCACGCACGCGCTGCCGCGGTACGTCGCCCGGGTGCGCGAGGGCAACAAGGAGAGCCACGAGTTCCTCTTCGATGAACACGCGCGTGCGGAGTTTCTCGCCTACCACAACCTCAACGCCGATCTGACCGAGCAGACGGCAAACGGCTCCGGTCCGGGCGGCACGAATTCGCCGATCGAGAAGAAAGCGGGACCGGTCAAGCGGGTGACGGTGCACGAGATCTACGAGAGCACGGAGATGGCGAAGCTGCTGAAGGCGATCGCCGCCACCGGGCTCGACATCTCGCGCTTCACGGCGAGCGAAGAGGCCCGTTTCACGATCCTCGAAAACCCGGGGCAGAAATCGGAAAACAAGATCGAGCTGCACAGCCCGCTCGAAATCGTCACGACGATCCGCGCGAACGGGCGGAAGGGCCTCACGATTCAACGGTACAAGGGCCTGGGGGAAATGAACCCGAAGCAGCTCTTCGAGACGACGATGGACCCGGAGAAGCGCCGGCTGCTCAAGGTGAACATCGCCGACGCCGCCAAGGCCGACGCGCTTTTCACGCTCCTGATGGGCGACGAGGTGCCGCCCCGCCGGCAATTCATCGAGGACAATGCGCTGAACGTGCAGTACCTGGATGTGTGAACCTGCCACTACCATGAAACTCAAAGCAATCATCCATAAAGCGGACGAAGGCGGCTTTTGGGCCGAAGTACCGGCACTGCCCGGGTGCGTCACGCAGGGTGAAACGCTGCGTGAGCTGCGTGTGAATATCAAAGAAGCGATCGAGGGGTGGCTTTCGGTTGCCTCCCCGCAACAGAATCTTGCTGGAGACCAGATCATCGAAATCGCAGTGTGAAACGAGCCGAGTGGACACCCCTAACAATGGGAAGAACCACCGATGAAACAGATTTCTGGAAAGGAGTTTGGCCGGCTCATTCAGCGGCGCGGCTGGCAACTCGCCCGCATTAATGCAGTCACCACATCTTCACCAAACCCGGCCACCGCGAGCGAATCGTCGTTCCCGTCCACGGGAGTAAACCGCTCAAACTTGGGCTGCTGAAGCAGCAGATGAAGATCGTCGGACTCACCGCGTCCGACCTCTGATCCGTTCCCCTTACCGAATGTACACCGCTTCCGAGAAACTCTCCTCCGCCAACATCACCGACATCATGCAGACGGCCTACATCGATTATTCGATGTCGGTCATCATCTCGCGTGCGCTGCCGGATGCGCGCGATGGCCTGAAGCCCGTCCAGCGCCGGATCCTCTACGCGATGCTGCGCGAAGGCCTGCTGCACAACCGGCCGTTCGACAAGTGCGCCGGCGTCGTGGGCGAAGTGCTGAAGAATTACCATCCCCACGGCGACTCCTCGGTCTACGACACGCTCGTGCGTATGGCGCAGCCGTGGGTCATGCGCTACCCGTTGATCGACCCGCAGGGCAACTTTGGCTCGGTCGATGGCGATCCGCCGGCGGCATATCGTTACACGGAGGCCCGCCTCAACGAGATCGCCGAGGAACTGCTCCGGGACATCGAGGAGGACACGGTTGATTTCGCGCCGAACTACAAGGAGTCGACGACCGAGCCGACGGTCCTGCCCGCCGCGCTGCCGAACCTCCTGATGAACGGGTCGACGGGTATCGCCGTCGGCATGACGACGAACATCCCGCCGCACAATCTCGACGAGATTATCGACGCCACCTGTGCCATCATCGACAAGCCCTCGATCTCGATCGACGAGCTCTGCACGATCGTCAAAGGCCCCGATTTCCCGACGGGCGGCATCATCTCGGGCCGCGAGGGCATCCTCAGTTATCTCAAGACCGGCAAGGGCATCGTCCGCACGCGCGGCAAGGCCCACACCGAGGAGATAAAGGGCGGGATGGAGCAGATCGTCATCACGGAGATCCCGTACAACGTGAACCGCAACACGCTGGTCACTCGGATCGCCGAGCTCGTTTCCGAAAAGGAAATCGACGGTATTCGCGACCTGCGCGACGAGTCCGACGAGAACACGCGGATCGTCGTCGAACTGAAGCGCGGCGAGCAGGCGAAGGTCGTCATCAACCAGCTTTTCCAGAAGACCGCGCTCGAATCCTCCTTCGGCGTCACGCTGCTGGCCCTCGACAAGAAGCGGCCGAAGCAGATGAACATCAAGGAGCTCATCGAGTGCTACATCGAGCACCGCCGCGATGTCGTCACCCGCCGCACGAAGTTCCGGCTCGAGAAGGCGCTGGACCGTGCGCACATCCTCGAAGGGTACATCATCGCCCTCGATAACCTGGATGATTTCGTCAAGATCATCCGCGCCTCGGCCAATCGCGACGAGGCGAAGGTGCGGTTGATGGCGAAGTATCCGCTGTCGGATCGGCAGACGGACGCGATCCTCGAACTGCGCTTGTACCAGCTCACCGGTCTCGAGCGCGGCAAGATCGAGGCCGAGTACCGCGATCTCATGGTGCTGATCGAGGAACTGCGCAGCATCCTCGATTCCGAAACGAAGCTGATGGCGCTGATCAAGAAAGAGCTGCTGGAAATGAAGCTCAAGTACACGTCGCCGCGCCGGACGGTCATTGAGGCGGCGATCGGCGAATTCCGGATGGAAGACGTCGTGCCGAACGAAGGTTGTGTCATCACGGTTTCCCACCTCGGCTTCATCAAGCGCACGCCCGTGGCGGATTATCGTTCGCAGCGGCGGGGCGGCAAAGGCGTGATTGGCGCCGAGACGTACGAGGAGGATTTCGTCGAGCACCTCTTCACCGCCAGCACGCACGACTACATCCTGTTCTTCACGAACAAGGGCCAGTGCCACGCGAAGAAGGTCTACGACGTGCCGGAAGGCACGCGCGCCTCGAAGGGCAAATCGGTCGCCTCGTTCCTTCGGCTCACCGAGGGCGAGAAGATTGCGGCGATGCTCTGCGTGAAGGATTTCGTCGACGACTGTTACCTCGTCATGGCGACGAAGAGCGGCATCATCAAGAAGAGCGCGCTCTCGGATTACGCCAACGCCACGCGCGAGGGCGGGCTGATCGGCATCAATCTCTCCGCGGGCGACATCGTGATCGGCACCGTGCTGACGACCGGCAGCGACGAGTTGATCCTCGTCTCGAACCAGGGCCTGGCGGTGCGTTTCCGCGAGCGCGATCCCGAGAGCGGCGACGATCTGTTCCGCCCGACCGGGCGGGCGACGGGCGGCGTGACCGGCATGCGGTTCAAGCTCGCGAGCGATTACCTGCAGGCGATCGAGGTGGTCGACCACGAGGCGAAGTTCCTCGTGGCCAGCGAGGCCGGGCTCGGGGTGCGCACGCGTTTCGAGGACTACCGCCTGATCAACCGCGGCGGCAGCGGCGTCTGGGCGATCGACCTGCCGGAAGACGGCTCGATCCGTCTGGCCGGCGCACTCAGCGTGCGCGACACCGACGAGGTCATGCTGCTCACGGCGAAGGGCCAGAGCATCCGCTGCCCGGTGAAGGATATTCGCGAGACCGGTCGCGGCGCGAAAGGCGTGCGGCTCGTGACGCTCGAGCCGGGCGACAAGCTGCTGAGCATCGCGCGGATTGTCGAAACCGACGAGCAGCTATCCGCTGCCGCGGAAGCGCGCGAAGCCGGTCCCGCGCCAAGCGCGTGATCGCGCGGCGGCGGGTTCGATGCCCGCCGCTCGGTCCTCACGCGATACCCACGGTACGAAAGGCCGGCACGGAGGCCGGCCCTCCAGGAACAAACCACAAGACATGGAGGGACGAGTTCCCTCTCGCCTTGTTCCGCGGCAGGTTCGCGCTACTTCCCGCTCCCGACCAAAACCACTTTCGCGCGCGGGCGCACGCCCTCGACGCTCAGCCAAAATGTCCCGAGCGCGCCCGGCGTGATCTTCACCGCGGGATTTTGCACTGGCCGGCCCCCCGCGTAGCTCTCGGTCCCGGCTACCTGCCAGCGCTGGCCGTTCTCGAGCGTGAACACGGTTCGCGATTCCCAGCCGCGAAACTCGCCGGCGATGCGGCTCTCGACGGTCGTGTACTCGATTTCGGTCCCCGGCGTGAGCAGCACCCTGGCCTTCGCCAGCAGGCTTTGTCCGCCGCCACCAGCGGGGACCGGTTTCGCCGCGGCCGCCTTGGCTTCCGCCTGCCTGGCGCGCGCCTCCGCGGCCACGGCTTCGCCGCGAGCGCGCTCGAGGGCGCCACTCTTGTAATCCCGCACCAGCGCATCGAGCCGGGCAACCTCCTCCGCCGAGAGCTTCGTCAGCCCCGCCGCGGAAAAATCATCCGGCCGGATGGTACGGGAGAACTTTTCCTCGGCCGCCGCCGCGACCGCGACGATTGCGAGGGGGAGGAGCCAGCGTTTCATCCATCCATTTCAGCGGTTTCGAATCCGCTCGCAAACGCTTTCCCCATCGCCCAGGGCCCGGCGCGGAGGCGCGCCGCTCGCCGCGCTGACACAAAATGATTTCCGCCCTTGCCAACATTCGCGTCGCGGCGCTCTGTGATACCTCACCCGTTCGCATGGCCGGCCGCATCACTTCGCTCCTCGATCCATCGCGCATCACGCTGCATCTGCAGAGTACCAAGCGCACCGCCGCGCTCAACGAAATCGCGCGGCAGCTCGAGGGCCATCCCGACGTTGCCAACTTCAGCGCTTTCTACGAAGAGCTGCTGGCCCGCGACCGGCTCGACACCACGTGCCTCGGCAACGCCGTCGCGCTGCCGCATGCGCGCACGGAGCACGTGAAGAAAATCGTGCTCGCGGTGGGCCGCGCCGACAACGGCATCTCCTTCGACTCGAATGGCGAAATCGTGCGGCTGTTTTTCGTGCTCGGCACGCCGAAGACCAAGCCCGGCGACTACCTCGCCGTCGTGAGCGCGCTATGCAAAATCCTGAAGGATCCCGCCGACCGGGCCACCTTCCTCAATGCGCCGACGCCGGAGGCGTTCATCGCCGCGGTGGCGGCGGCGGAAGCGAAGCTGGGGCTCTGAGGATTGTGGAATTCGGAGTGCCGATTGCGGATTTCAGTCGGCCCTAAATCGTTGCGCGCGCGCGGCTCCGAGTTTGCCAAGGGCCGGGGTGCCGTGCGAAATCGCCTCGTCGGGCCCGCCAATCCGCAAACCGAAATCCGCAATCCGAAATTCAGATGATCCGCTCGTTCATCTTCAGCGACGGCAAACTCGTCAGCCAGAACCTGGAGCTCGAGGCGTTGCGACTCGTCCGGGCGGACAAGGGGCTGCTGCTCTGGGTCGACATGGACAATCCGTCGCCCGAGGAGATCAAAACCATCCTCGAAGGCGTGTTTCAGTTCCACCCCCTCGCAATCGAGGACTGCGTGGCGCCGAATTCGCTGCCGAAGGTCGAGGATTACGAGGACTACCTGTTCATCGTCACCCACGCGGTCGATTTCACGCGGACCGACAAGTTCAACACGACCGAACTCGATCTGTTCCTCGGCCGCGACTATCTCGTGACGTTCCACACCGCGCCGCTGCGCACGGTCTCCACCATGATCGAGCGCTTCACCAAAAGCGCCGGCGTCGGCCCGCGCGGCCCCGACCGCATCGCGCACACGCTGATCGACCTGCTGGTCGACAACTACGCGCCCGTGATCGACGAGCTGCGCGCGGAGCTCGAGGAACTCGAAGAGCACGTCCTCGCCAAGGACTCGACCCACAACACCCTCGTCAGCGAACTGCTCCACGTCCGCGGCGACTTCACGCGGCTGCGCACGATCGTCCGCCCGCAACGCGACGTCATCGACCGGCTCGCGCGCGGCGACAGCAAGCTCGTCCGGCCAAAGCTGCTGCCGTACTTCCGCGACCTGCGCGACAACCTCGCGCGGCTCGAGGACACCGCCGCCGGTTACCACGAGCGGTTGCTGATGGCGTTCGACATTTATCTGAACAAGGCCGCGTTCGAGGCCAACGAGGGGATCAAGTTTCTCACGGCCATCACCGCCGTCACGATCCCCATCATGGTCATCGGCACCTGGTACGGCATGAACTTCAAGAACATGCCCGAGCTCGACCACGGTTATTACTGGGCGTTCGGCTCGATGGTCGTCACCACGATCCTGATGGTGATCTACCTGAAGAAGAAAAAGTGGTTCTGAAGGTTTTCGCGGCGCGAAAACCTTTGATTATCACCACACGACGATCGACTCGCTCGACCAGGTAAACCCGCGCGAGCTCCACCTCGGCGCCGCCGCGCTGGCGTCGTTGATCTGGTTGGTGGATACGCAGGGGTTGTGAGCTGCCGGCGCCAGCGCCCGGGCGTCTGATCTTGCTGCGCAAAGGCCGGGACTCACCCCTGTCCGCCTTGCCCCCATCCGGAGTGTAACGTATTACGTTACGCTACAAATCGGACGCTACCGGCGGGACATGGCACGCCAGAGAGGCGTCTCAGGCCGCGGGCGGCGACTTCGCGGAGTGCAATCGCCCCGCCCCGGCCAACCGCGCTGAAACCGTCAACCGCGCGAAGCGCAGCGTGAGGAAGAGGGCGGCGCAAGCGAGGCCCGTGGCGATGCCGACCCAGACGCCCATCGCGCCCAATGGGCCGCGAATGCCGAGGGCGTATCCAATCGGCAAAGCCAGTCCCCAATACGCCACGAACGTGATCACGGCGGGAATCTTCACGTCCGTGAGGCCGCGCAGGGAGGCGGCGGCGATGACTTGCACGCCATCCACGACTTGAAACACGGCCGCAATCGACAGCAGCTGCGTCGCCACCACGATCACGGCGACATCGCGGACGAACCAGTGCGCGATGACGTTGCCGCCCGCGGCAAAGGTGATTGCAAACATCGCCATGGCGCCCAGTCCGAGCCCGAGCGAGGAGAACGCGATCGGCCGGAGCCGCGCGTGTTCCGCCGCGCCGAGCGCGTGGCTGACGCGCATGCCGGTGGCCAGTGCCAGCCCGAGCGGAAACATGAAAGCCATCGAGGCGCAGCTCACGGCGATTTGATGCGCGGCGAGCGGCACCGCGCCCAGCCAGCCAATCATGATGCCGGAAAAGGCGAACGCGGTCGTCTCGAACAGCAGCATGCCGGACGCCGGCAGGCCGACGTGGAGCATCTCGGCGAACCGGGCGCGCGAGTAGTGGCCGAACCATTTCCGCGGCCAGGCCGCGCGGACGCGCGGATCCCGCCGCAACCAGAGAAAGATCACCCACGCCCCGAGCGTCCGCGAAATCAGCGTCGAGATACCCGCCCCCGTCAGCCCGAGTCCCGGCAGGCCCAGATGACCGAAGATGAAAATCCAGTTCAGCAGCGCGTTCAGCCCGACGCCGGCGAGCATGATGAACATCGGCGCCCACGGGTGACCCATCGCTTCCGCGAACTGCCGCAACGCGAGGTACACCAGCACCGGGGTGATTGACGCCGCGAAGAGCAGGAAAAAGGGCGTGACGACGGCGAGCACTTCCGGCGGCTGGCCGAAACGCGCGAGCTGCGTGCTCAGCGCAGCCATCACGAGCGTTTCCAGCGCGCCGAACCCGAACGCAATCAGCAACGCGTGACGGAGATATTCGCCCGCCTCGGCCGGCTGCTGCGCGCCGCGCGATCGCGCGACAAACACCGAGACCGGAATCATCAGCCCGATGCCGATGACATAAAAGACGGTGAAGACGTTGTTGGAGAATGCCGCCGCCGCGAGCGGCACCGTGCCGGCGTGGCCAATCATCGCGCTGTCCGTCACGCCCATCAGCATCTGGCTCACCTGGCCGACGATGATCGGCGCGGCCAGGGCCAACGTCGGGCGAATTTCGCGGACGTAGTTGGCGGGCGGGTGCATGGCGCGAGCCATTTTCACACCAACCCGCCGGCCAGAGCGAGCCGGCAACCGGCCAGGCCGTGAGTCTGTCGAATGCCGGCAGCCCTCTTCGTGACCTTTGCGTCCTTCTGTTCCAATCCGTTTGAACAGAAGCACACGAAGTTCGCCGAGAATTCGAGCGGAATGGATGCCGGCAGCCCTCTTTGTGGCCTTTGCGCCCTTCGGTTCAGAGGTTTGGTGCTACCCGAACGCAGCCCCTGTTGCTTCGGCGCGTTTGTTCATCGACATCGCCCGCCATCCGCGGGTTTTCGGCTTCTGTTAACTGCAGCGGTCTGAAGATGCGCGACCCTGCCGCCGCGAATCGCGCTGGCGATCACGTGAATCTTGCGGCAGGATTCTGTTCGCCGGCAAATCTCGCGCCACGAGGAATTCCATCGCATGAAATCCCGAATTATCTGGGCGGTTGTGCTGCTCGCCGCGGCCGCGGGTTTCTACGTCGTGACGATCCAGCCCACGCGCACGCACTCGCCGGGATTCTCGCGGAAGCGACCGCCGCTGCGCGATCTCAAGCCCCCGGAAATAGCCGTGCCCAAGTTGCCCGAACCGGTCATCGCGATGCCCGCGCTGACGCCGCCGTTGCTGAATCAGCCGATCAAAACTCCGCCCGTCGTCGCCAGGCGCGAGCCGCGCGCCGCCCCCCCACCCGAGGTGCCAATTCAGGACAACGCGACGATCGACTTCTCCACCGGCGCCCCGCAGGTCCGCGTGCAGGGCAAGGACGCCGAGGCGCTCGACCGCGCGCTGCGCGAGATGGCCGAGGCGACCAAGGGCGCGACGTTTCCGGCGAAGAAGCCGGCAAATCAGTAGTCAGTATTCAGGCAATACCAATGTCTGGTGACATTTTGACTTCTCCGAGGTGGGGCCGGTTCTCCGAACCGGCCTGAGTTTCATGGTGCAATTCACGCTGAAACCCAGGCCCGCTCGGAGAGCGAGCCCCACCTGAA
>Ga0082335_1004273_pt1 | contig 21833 bp, 12 predicted proteins | sample Subgrocontami58m_FD_72375 | JGI IMG/M metagenome (GOLD analysis project Ga0082335, IMG submission 72375) | Subsurface groundwater microbial communities from S. Glens Falls, New York, USA - GMW37 contaminated, 5.8 m (SPADES assembly) (version 2) ...
CGACGAGGCGCTCCGGTACGTCGCGAGCATCTCCCCCCGCCATTCCCATCCCGGCGTGCTTCGCTTCCAGGTGGGCCAGGCGCTCGCGGCGGCCGGCCGCTACGACGATGCGATCGGGCAGCTCCGGGGCGCGCTCGAGATCGATCGAGGGCAACCCGCGATCCATCTGGCGCTCGGACAGGCATTCCTGCTGGCCCACCGAGCCGCGGAGGCCGTGCCTCACCTGGCGTCTGCGCTCGATGCGGGATTTCGGCCGGAGGTCTCCGGGCCCTGGCTCGTCCGGGCGCTCGCATCGTCCGGGCGAACGGAGGAGGCCGTGAAGGCGCTCACGGCGCTCCCCGACGAAGTGGTGGCGGCCTCGGGAACGGAGATCGCCCTGGAGGTCGGCTCGCTGGCGCTCGAGCTGAACGCGCCGGCGCCGGCGGAGCGCTGGCTGCGGGGCGTCGTGGCCCGCGAGCCGGGTCGCGCTGAGGCCCAGGAGAAGCTCGCCGTGGCTCTCGTGATGTTGGGGAGGGCGGAGGACGCGTTGGCGCCGATCGAAACCGCGTGTCGCCTCGATCCAGCGCGCGCCAGCGCGCGCCTCAACCTCGCGGTCGTGTACGCGCAACTCGGTCGCGTCGACGAGGCCCGGGTGCAGGGGCGGGAAGCGCTGCGGCTCGACCCGTCCGAGCCGCGTGCCGCGGCGTTGCTCGAGGCCCTGCCGCCGCCCGTCCGCAGATGACGCGAACCGTGGCCGCTTGGTGACCCACGGCGAGTTGATGTATTCTCGGCGGCAAGTTCCTTTCTTTCGGTTCTCCCTTCGGTCTCAGCACGCAGGTTGGTTCAAGGAGGCGGGGCATGATGCGCAGGGGTGTCGCGTTCGCACTGGCACTGGCACTGGCGCCGGTATTGGGGTTGGGCGTTGGCGTGGTGTACGCCCAGACGGGCAACGGCAGCATTCGGGGCTACGCCAAGGACCAGCAGGGCGGGGTCCTGCCCGGCGTCACCGTCACGGCCGCGAGTCCCGACGCGTTGGCGCCGGCGGCGGCGGTCACGGACGCGGGGGGGTACTACCGGCTCGTCAACCTTTCACCGGGCACGTATACGCTGACGGCGGAGCTCACCGGGTTCTCCACCTACAAGCGGGAGGGCGTACTGCTACGCGCCGGCGCGACCTTCCAGGTGGACATCGCGATGAAGATCGGATCGCTCGAGGAAACCGTCACGGTCTCGGGCGAGTCGCCGATGATCGAGGTGTCGAAGCCGTCGAACGTGCTGAACATCGACGGGGAGTTCCAGAAGAACATGCCGATCGCGGCGCGGAAGAACTGGAGCGACTTCCTGGAGATGACGCCGGGCGTGCACTCGCGGCCGTTCGACGACGGGAGCGGCCGGATGGTGTATTTCGGGCACTCGACGGAGCACTTCGCGCATGTCGTGCAGCTCGAGGGGATGCAGGCGGGCAACTACAACGACTTCCAGCTGACCTACGTGCAGATGGGGTCGGACATGATCCAGGACACGCAGGTGAAGACGGGCGGGGTGGACGCGTCGACACCGATGGGGACGGGGCTGGCGATCAACGTGATCACGAAGAGCGGCGGCAACACGTTCCGGGGCACGGGGGGCGTGGCCTATCAGCCGCTCAAGTGGAACGGGGACAACACGTCGGCCGTCACCCGGTTCGACCTGCCGTCGGAGGTTCAGTCGGCCCGCACGGCGCAGGGTCTCAGCGCCGTGACCTCTATGCAGTCGACGGGCGGCACGCCGGCGCAGAACGGCCTGAAGCAGTTCGACGGGTCGTTCGGCGGCCCGATCAAGCACGACAAGGTCTGGTTCTTCGGGTCGATGCGCTACTCGAGCGTCGAGGTACCGATCTCCCGCACCGACAAGAACGTGTACGACATCACGAAGTTCTTCCCGAACGCGAAGCTGTTCAACAACCTGATCCAGGGCTACCAGCCCTACGTGAAGGTGACCGGACGACTCGGCTCGCATGAGCTGGAAGGGGTCTACCAGCGCGACCTCACCAACGGGGAAAGCAGCTGGGAGTACTTCACCGACCCGATCGGCGTCTACTCGAACGGCGGGAGCCTGTACATGGGGAAGATCACCTCGTTATGGGGCCAGCGCCTGACGAGCACGCTCATGGCCGGCTACAACGACAAGGGCAGCAACACGGCCGCCACCTACAAGTGGTCGCGATTCCAGGGCTCCGGGCCGGAGATCGATGTCTATTCGGGCTCGGCGATCAGCGGCGGCCTCATCCGGGGCAACAACCTGATCGTGCAGAGCGGCAACCGCTACAACGAGTCGGTGGCGCCGGCCTCGCTGATCATGATTCGCGGCGACCTGACCTTCTTCAAGGAAGGCTGGCGCGGGTCGCACGAGCTCCAGACGGGCTTCTTCATCGAGCCGCGGAACACCTACGACGTCATGTCGCATTACGTGAATGACGGCTACGTCCTCGAAGACCGGGCCGCGATTGACTACAGCAACCCGTCGCGGGGCACCGTGCCGTTCCATCGCCGATACTTCGACACCGTCGACCTTCAGACGCGGGAGGCGCGAGACCAGGACTGGGCTGTCTACCTGCAGGACACCTGGAAGCCGACTTCGCGCGCGACGGTCAACGTCGGCCTGCGGGCCGACTGGGTCAAGCGCAAGGATCTGCTCTTCAACATCGTGCGCCAGAGCTCCTGGTCGATCCAGCCGCGCGTGGGCTTCTCGTACATGGTGACCGAGGACGCCAAGAACCTCCTGCGCGGCAGCTACGTGCGGGTAGGCGAGCAGGTGATGGGCCGCGATGCCATCACGACTTTCGGCGGCGAGGGCAGGGCGACACAGACTGACATGTACGACAACAACCTGAACGGGATCTGGGGCGAGCCCGGCGAGACAATCATCTCCCCAGCCTCCACAGCTTCGCTGGCCACCTACGAGATGGACTCGAAGAACAATCACCAGCCGTACCTCGACGAGCTCATCGTCGGGTTCCGCCGGCAGTTCCCGATGCAGACCTCGCTCGACGTGGGGTGGATCAAGCGCAGCTACAAGGACATGTGGGCGAACATCGACGTCAACGGCATGTACCCGGCCGGTCCCAACCAGGCGTTCGGCGGGTTCGGCCTGGTCGATCCGAACCGGGGGATCGTCAATCAGCAGACCAACAACACCTGGAGCACGCTCGAGTATCAGGCGCTCGAGATCACGCTGGCCAAGAACATGTCGCGCAACTTCCAGGTGATGGCTGGCTTCAACCGGCAGTGGCATCACATGGCCGGGACCTTCAACCCGACCGACAAAGCCGGGTTCATCGAGCCGAACGCGTTCGCCAATGACGCGAACCTCTACATGCCGCGCGGCGACAACGACGGCAACAGCCTGCCGGACACGGGCAACGCGTTGAGCTACGGGCCGACCTGGATGAAGTATCGTGGAAACCTGGCGGGCAGCTGGCTGGCACCCGGGGGCCTGAACGTCGCCGCCAGCTACACCGTGCAGGCAGGGCCGTGGTCCGGCTCGCCGCTCTATCGCCTGGCGACCAACGATCCGGCGATCGCGGTGTTCGGGCCGGCCACCTTCAGGCTGCCGAACGGGACGACGCAGACCAACCCGCTGGCAACCCGCAACCGGTACATCTACAAGGACCGCGGGACGGGTCAGTTTCAGGCGCCGGCGATCCATACCGTCGGGCTGAAGGTGGGCAAGGTCATCAAGCTCGGCGGCACACGCCAGGTCGAGGTGGCGGGCAACATCTTCAACCTGCTGAACGGCGGGGCGTTCACGCAGTTCAGCTACAACAGCGCCTACCAGACCTGGAGCTCGAACTTCCTCGAGATGCGCAACCGGCAGCAGGCACGCGCGTTCCAGATGACGACCGTCTTCCGCTTCTAGACCGGCCTCCGCGACAGGTCACCGGGCCGGCAGGGCACCACCTCCTGCCGGCCCTTCGTTTCTGTGGCTGGTCTGCCGACTGCGGCCACGTTGCCTTGCCGGGTCGCCTCGGGTATGGTTTCTCCTCACGGTTCGCCCGCAAACCCGATCGGCTCAGGTCAGGAGGCGCACATGACAGGCCGGCGGCTGGCGAGTGCTCTGGTCATCGCGGTGTTGGCAGTTTCGCTTCACGCCGCACCGCAGGCTCCCGCGTCCGGTTCCACCTTCACCATGGCGCTCACGGGTGATTCGATCATCACGCGACGGCTCTCGGTGTACCAGGAGGCGCCGTTTCTCCAGACGATCGACCTCGTCCGGGGCGCGGACGTGGCGTTCACCAACCTGGAGATGCTCTTCCACGACTACGAGCCGTACCCCATGAACGAGAGCGGCGGCACCTACATGCGCGCCGAACCGGCGCTCGTGAAGGAGATCGTGTGGGCCGGCTTCGACATCGTGTCGCGGGCCAACAATCACCAGGGCGATTACGGCGCGCTGGGCATGCGTCTGACGACGAAGTACGTCGCCGAGGCCGGCCTGGTGCAGGCGGGGGTGGGTGAGAGCCTGACCGAAGCGCGCGAGGCGAAGTTCCTGGAGACGCCCAAGGCGCGCGTCGCGCTGATCTCGGTCGCGTCGACCTTCCCGGATCACGCCCGCGCCGGGCGCACGCGCGGCGACATGCCCGCGCGGCCCGGCCTCAGCCCGCTGCGCTTCACCACGACCTACGTCGTGTCTCGCGAGCGGCTCGAGGCGTTGCGCGCGACAATGAAGGATCTGGGCCTGCGCGCGCCCGACTCGGGCGACAGCCTGCAGATGCTGCGCAACCGCTTCGTCGTGGGCGATCCGCCCGGGGTGCGCACCGAGCCGCTCAAAGACGATCTCGACGAGATCGCGGCCGTCGTCAGTGGCGCCAGTCGGCTGGCGGACCACGTGATCGTCTCGTTCCACGGGCACGAGGGCCGGGGCCCCGATCGATCGCGGCCGGCCGACTTCCTCGTGACCTTCGCTCACGCCGCCATCGACGCGGGCGCCCACCTCGTCGTCGGCAGCGGGCCGCACGTGCTGCGCGGCATCGAGATCTACAAAGGCAAGCCGATTCTCTACAGCCTCGGCGACTTCGTCTTCCAGAACGAGACGCTCCTGCGGCTGCCGAGCGAGAACTACGAGCCGTACCACCTCGGCCCCGAGGCGCAGGTGGCCGACTTCAACGCCGCCCGCTACGACAACGACAAGACGGGATTCCCTGCCGACCGGGAGATCTGGGAGTCGGTGGTGGCCATCGCGAAGTGGCAGGGGGATCGGCTGGCCGGGCTCGAGCTCCACCCCATCACGCTCGGCTTCGGCCGTCCCGCCGCCGAGCGCGGCCGCCCGATGCTGGCGCCGCCCGATCTCGCCAGGAAGATCCTGGACGACCTCGTCACGAGGTCGAAGCCCTTCGGCACGACCATTGCCACGGAGAACGGGATCGGCCGGGTGGCCCTGCCGCAGTGACTCCTTCTCTATCGCCGCGCGTCGAGAATGAGCTGCACCAGGTGGCCGAACTCTTCCCCGCTCACCGACCGCCTCTGGATGTCGGTGTTGACCCGGTGCACGATGACCAGATCGTAGGCCGGGACCACGAGAATATAGTGGCCGCCCGCGCCGCGCGCCGAGTAGCTCCCGTCGGGCAGTGAGGCGCCCGGCAGATGCTTGCCGTTGGCCGCCACCCACCACAGATACCCGTATCCTCCCGAGTTGCCCGTGTCCGAGTAGGGCTTCACCGAGTCCGCCACCCAGTCGGCCGGCACGATCTGCCGCCAGCCCCACCGGCCGTTGCGAAGGAACAGCAGGCCGAACCGGGCCATGTCGCGCGCCGTCAGACGGAAGGGATACGCCGGGTAGACGGAGTCGGCGCCGCTCACGTACTGCGTGTCCTCGACCCGGTAGTCTTCCATTCCGATCGAGTCCGCGATTCGCGCCTTGAAGTCGTGGAACAGGTTGGTCTTGGTCAGGTGCTCGAAGATGAAGCCGAGCGTGTTGAAGTCCCAGTTGTTGTAGTACCAGGACGTGCCCGCGGCGTGGCTGCCGCGCGGGGGGCGCGCCGCGGCCATACCGGCCGTTTCGTAGAGCGCCGGATGGTAGACGCCGGAGCGAGCCTCGAGCAGGTCGTGGATGGTGGCCTGCTTCTCGACGGCCGTGAGCGACGGCGGGTTGTCGTCGATGCCGAGGTCGGCCATCGTCTTGGTCAGGTCGATTTCTCCGTCAGCGACGTGGATGCCGTAGAGCGCGCTGAGGAGGCTCTTGCGGATCGAGTGGACGTTGAACCTGGTGGTCGTCTGGCCCCACTCGTCCAGCACGCGCCCGCCCACGACGATCATGACGGCCTCGGTGTTGATGGTGCCGGCGTACTCACGAGCGGCCTTCAAGCGGTCGCTCGACCAGCCGGCGGCCTCCGGAGACCCGACGCGCTCCCACGACCTGCCTGGATAGACATCCGGGGCCGCCAGGATTCGGGCCTGGGATCCGACGACGACCAGAAGACTCAGCGAGAGCAGGGGAAGCATCCGTAGCGCGCGGCGTGCGGACATAGAGTGACCTCCTTGAGGAGAGATGACGGGCCGAGGTGGCGCTATTATCGCCGCAAGTCAGCTCACGGCATGTACGCGATCGCGTCAATCTCGACCCGCAGACCCTCTCCGGGGAGCCCCGCGACCTGCACGGTGGTGCGCGCGGGACGATGCTCGCCGAACATGCGCGCGTAGACGCCGTTCATCTTCTCGAACTCGCGCATGTCGAGCAGGAACACACCGCAGCGCAGCACGTGCTGCAGACTCGAGCCGGCGGCTTCGAGAATGGTCTGGACGTTCTTCAGACACTGCTCGGTCTGCTGCTCGACATCGGCGGCCAGCCGTCCTGTGGATGGGTCGTGTCCGCCCTGTCCGGAGACGAAGATCAGGCGTTCGAAGCCCATGCCCGGCGAGTAGGGACCGACGGGCGCGGGGAGATTCGCCGCACGAACAGGAGCATGGCGGAGTGTGGTCATGATGCGGCTCATGGTAATCGGGTAATTGGGTAATTGGGTAATCGGGGAATTGACTGGGGACTGGGGACTGGGGATTGGGGATTGGTACGCGGCGTGCACCGCGCGGGCGGCATGGGTAGCCATCATGTCCGCGTCACAGGACACCGCGCGTTACAAGGAGCGAAACGGCAGTCGTCGAGATGCAGATACGCGCTGACTCGCAATCAGGCAATCCACCAATCCCCAATCAATTTCCCAATTACCAGATTTCCCAATTACCAGATTACCCAATCACCCAATTCCGTCCGCCCCTACCCCTTCTCCACGGGTCGTGCCAAGTCGCTGGACCATTCGCTCCACGACCCTGGATACAGCGTGGCGCCCTGCAGGCCCGCGTGCTCGAGCGCCAGGAGGTTGTGGCACGCGGTCACGCCCGATCCGCAGTAACAGATGATGTGATCGGGCGGCACAGTGCCCAGCACGTTCTTCAGCCGGTCGCGCAGCTCCTCGGGCGAGCGGAACGTCCCGTGCTCGTCGAGATTCCATCCGAAGAAGTGGTTCACGGCGCCGGGAATGTGTCCCGGCGTTGTGTCGATCGGCTCGACGTCGCCGCGATAGCGCTCCGGCGCGCGCGCGTCGACGAGGCGCCACTCGGTGCGCGCGGCGCGCGACCTGACGGTTGTCACGTCGACGGCCATGCCGGGGCGAATGGCCGCGCTGAACGCGCGCGGCACGCGCTGCTCCACGCCGCCTGTGGTTGGACGCCCTTCCGCCTTCCACTTCGCGAAGCCGCCGTCGAGCACGGCGACCGCGTCGTGTCCGAGCCAGCGCAGGAGCCACCAGAGCCGGCTCGCGTACATGCCGTTGTCCTGGTCGTAGGCCACCACCTGCACGCCGCTCGCGATGCCGAAGCGGCTGAACGTGCGCGCCAGCGCGTCCGGATCCGGGAGCGGGTGGCGTCCGTTCGTGCCGGTCTTGGCACCAGAGAGGTCGCGGTCGAGGTCCGCGTAGATCGCCCCGGGCACGTGGGCGGTCGCGTATTCCCGCTCGCCCCACTGCACATCGTCCAGCTTGAACCGGCAGTCGACGACAACGTAGGCCGGATCGCCCATGTGGGCGAGGACCGCCGTGGACATCAGCGTCGTGAAGGCCATGCCGTACGATACCATCTGAAGCTTGGTTTCCCCCCGCCAACCAAGGCCGTGAATCACCCGTCTAAGTAAGTCAGTCGAATGCTGCTTGCGATCCTCGCCGTGACGCTCGCAACCTCCACCGCGACGGCCCGCGTCGATGCCGTGGCCGTTCCCGCGTCGGCAAAAGCCGTCCGAGCGAGCGGCGAGCTGAGCGACGAAGCCTGGCAGACCGCCACACCGGTTGACGTCTTCGTCCAGCGCGAACCGGAGGAAGGCGGCAAGCCCAGCCAGCGCACCGAATTCCGGGTGGCCTACGACGCCTCCACGCTGTTCGTCAAAGTGCGCGCCTTCGACACGGACTCCGGTCGCATCGTCAGCTACCTGACTCGCCGGGACAGCGATTCGCCCTCGGACTGGATTCGCGTCCTCGTCGATTCGTACCACGACAAGCGGACCGCCTATGAGTTCGCCGTGAATCCCGCCGGCGTCAAACAGGACCGCTACTGGTTCAACGACAACCACCGCGACGACAGCTGGGACGCCGTATGGGACGTGAAGGTCTCGCGCGACCCGGCCGGATGGACCGCCGAGTTCCGGATTCCGTTTTCGCAGCTGCGGTTCAATCCGAGCGGAACGATCACGTTCGGCTTCGCCGTCTCGCGGCAGATCGGCCGGCTGAATGAAACGTCCACCTGGCCGCTGCTCGCGCGCAGCGCGACCGGCTACGTATCGTCGTTCGGCGAGCTGGGTGGTCTTGCGATGGGCCGGTCGCCGAAGCGGCTCGAGGTCGTGCCCTACACCGTCGCGGACCTCACGCGGCAGCGGCCCGAGGGCAACCCGCTGGTGAAGGCGTCGGCGCCGGGACTCGCGCTCGGGATGGATCTGAAGTACGCGTTGACGCCGGGGTTGATGTTCACGTCGACCATCAACCCCGACTTCGGGCAGGTTGAAGCGGATCCGGCGGTCGTGAACCTGTCGGCGTTCGAGACGTTCTTCACCGAGCGCCGGCCGTTCTTCATCGAGGGATCGGGCACGTTCCGCTTCGATTCCGACTGCTGGGATGGCCCGTGCTCGCTGTTCTACTCACGGCGTGTCGGCCGCTCGCCGCAGGGCGCGGGCAACCTGCCGAGCGGCGACGGCATCTACACCGACTATTCCGCGCAGTCGACGATTCTCGGCGCGGCGAAACTGACGGGGCGCGTCGGGAAGTTTTCCGTCGGCGTGATGCACGCGGTGACGCAGGAGGAGACCGGTACCGTGCTCGACGGCACCGAGCGCTATCAGCAATCGGTCGAGCCGCCGACCAATTACTCGGTGGGGCGCGTGCGACGGGAGCTCGCCAACCAGTCGTCGATCGGGTTCATGCTGACGGCCGCCAACCGGCGACTGGGCGACACGCTGCTGTTTCTGCCGAACAGCGCTTACGCCGGCGGCGTCGATTTCGACGCGCGCTTCAAGTCGCGCTACAGCCTCACCGGCTACTGGGCGGCGAGCCGCGTGAACGGCAGCGCCGACGCCGTCGACTCGATTCAGGAGAACAGCCGACACTATTTTCAGCGCCCGGATGCCACCGCGTTCGTTCTGGATCCGACCCGCACGTCGCTCAGCGGGACGAGCGGACGGATCGGGATCAACAAGATCGGCGGCCAGCGCCTGCGTTTCGGCTCGCAGGTCGGCTTCAAGTCGCCCGGATTCGACCTCAACGACGCCGGGTTCCTTCGCCGGGCGGACCAACGCTGGGTGCTCAACTGGGTTCAGATCCGCAGCGACGTGCCGAACCGCTGGTTCCGCAGCCGCAACCTCAATTTCAATCAGCACTCGTCGTGGAACTCGGATGGCGACCGCCTGGTCAACGGCGGGAACGTCAACACCAACTTCACGTTCGTCAACAACTGGGAGGCTGGCGGCGGCTTCAACGTCAACGGGAGGACGTTCGACGATCGGATGACGCGCGGCGGGCCCGGCGTGTGGTCGGAAGGGGTCAAGAACTTCTGGTCGTGGTTCAACACCGACGACCGCCGTCGTCTTTCCTTGAATCTCTCTACCGGCGCCGCCCGGGACAGCGTGGGTTTGTGGTTCCGGAATCTCGAGACGCAGCTGACGTACCGGCCGGTGTCCGCGCTGGCGGTCTCGAGCGGCGTGCGCGTGAACCGCGCGGTCAACCCCACGCAGTGGACCGGCCTCATCACCGACAGCCGGGATCACTACACGTTCGCCCGCATCAATCAGACGACCCTCGCGCTGACCGAGCGTCTGAACTACACGATGACGCCGAACCTGTCGCTCCAGCTCTACGCGGAGCCGTTCGTCTCGGGTGGCAGCTACGACGCGTTCAAGGAGCTCGCCAACGGTCGCAGCCTCGACTATGGCCAGCGCTATGCGTCGTACGCCTACGACATCGCGGCGAACGGCAACCCCGACTTCAACGTGAAATCGTTCCGGACCACCAACGTGCTGCGGTGGGAATACAAACCCGGCTCGACGCTGTTCGTCGTGTGGCAGCAGGCGCGCGAGAACGACGCCGTCCCCGGCGGCTTCCGCCTCGGCCGCGACGTGCACGACATCTTCGGCGTCGCGCCGAAAAACGTCTTCCTCGTCAAGTTCGCCTACTGGGTGAATTACTGACGAACGGGGTTCAGGGTTCAAGGTTCAGGGTTCAAGGTGCTGGTTCGGGGTTCGGGGTTCAGGGTTCTGGGTTCTGCGCGCCGAACCCCGAACCCCGAACCCCGAACTCCGAACTCCGAACTCCGAACCCCGAACGAGAACGAACCCTGCACCCTGAACCCTGAAACCCCGAACCCATCACTGTTTGTAGACGGCCCCCGCCTTCATGACGAGCTTCACGCGGCGGAGCGCGGCGATCTCCTTCGTGGGATCGCCGTCGAAGGCGACCAGATCCGCGAAGAGGCCCGCCTTCACGTGCCCGATCTGGTTCTCCATGTGCAGGACGCGCGCGGCGGTGGACGTCGCGCTCCTGAGCGCAGCCGCGGCGGGCATCCCGTAGTCGACCATCAGCTCGAGCTCGCGCGCGTTCTCGCCGTGCGTGAAGACGCCGACGTCGCTGCCGCTCAGGATCGTCACGCCGGCCTCGAGCGCCGCCTTGAAGCTGGCGCGCTTGCGCGTGATGCTCTGCGGCTCCGGCTGCTCGCCCTTCTTCCACCCGGCATACTGCGACGTTGCGTCGCCCGCCGCGAGCGTCGGGCAGAGCGCGACCTCGTGCTCGGCCATCAGCCTGAACACCTCGGGCGTGCCGGCGTCGCCGTGTTCGATCGTCTCGGCGCCGGCCAGAATCGCGCGGCGCATGCCCTCGGGCGTCGCCGCGTGCACGGCCACCGGCGCGCCGGCGCTCCTCGCCGTCTCGACCGCGAGCTTCATCTCGTCCTGCGAGAACGTCGGATGCGCTCCCGGCAGCGGACCCCAGCGGTAGTCGCCGTACAACTTCACCCAGTCTGCGCCGTGCCCGATCTGATCGCGAACCACCCGCATGAGGCTGTCGACGCCATCGGCTTCTTCCGCGCCCTGCGGCACGTGCCACTCGAGCACGAATCCCTTCGGCGCATAGCTGCCGGTGGCGACGATGGCGCGCGTCGAGACGAGCAGGCGCGGACCGGGGACGATGCCCTGATTGACCGCCTGTTTCAGCTCGACGTCGGCGTAGGCCGCGCCCTCGGTGCCGAGGTCGCGAATCGTCGTGAAGCCGGCGAGGAGCGTCGCGCGCAGATGATTCGTGGCCCGCGCCACGCGTAGCGCCAGGCCTTCGTGCGCCACCTGATCGTTCCAGGTCGTTTCGTCGTAGGCGTGGAGCAGCACGTGCGAGTGGCCCTCGACGAGCCCCGGCGTCAGTGTCGTGCCGGGCAGGTCGATCACGCTGGCGCCCGCCTCCGCCACGCCCGCGTCGGGCCCGACCGCGTCGATGCGATCGCCTTTGACGCGTACCGACCATCCCTCGTGCATCGTGTCGCCGTCGAAAACGCGCGCCGGTTTCAGGATGGTGACGCCAGGGTCTGCCTGATCGCGGGCGCGCTGGCCCTCGAGCGGGCCGGCGAGCGGCAGGACCGAGACGAGGGCGGCGACGAGCGGGACAAATCTCTTGCGCATGCCGGGATTATAGTTAACTGCGATGCTGCAGTTGACCGACCGCGATCGGTCGATGCTGAACGGCGACCGCGGACCCGCCCCGCAGCTGGCGATGTCGATCCTCGTCCGCATGGCGGACGTGTATGGCGCTGGCGAGCTGATGGACATCTCGCAGGCGCACGTCGACAGCACCATCTACCTCGGCGACGCGACGCTCGAATTCGCCGAGCGGCTCGCCTCGCTCGGCGCGCGCGTCGCCGTGCCGACCAGTTCGAACGTCAGCGGCGTGGACGAGTGCGGGTGGAGGGACTGGGCCGTCTCGCCTGAGTGGGCGGCGAAGGCCGCGCGGCAGATGCTCGCGTACGAACGCATGGGCGCCGTCCCGACCTGGACGTGCGCGCCCTACCAGACGAACATGCGCCCGTCCTTCGGCCAGCAGATCGCGTGGGGCGAGTCCAACGCGATCGCGTTCGCGAACTCGGTGATCGGCGCGCGCACAGAGCGGTATCCGGACCTCCTCGACATCTGCTGCGCCATCACCGGCCGCGTACCCGCCATTGGCCTCCACCTCACTGAACATCGCGCCGGGCAGATGTTGCTGCAACTTGTGGATGTGCCCCTCGCGTTGCAGCAGGACGACCAGTTCTTCGCCGTGCTCGGACATCTGGTCGGCACGCTCGCCGGCGATCGTATTCCCGTGATCGACGCCGTCGTGGTGCAGCCGGCCGAGGACGAGCTCAAAGCCTTCGCGGCGGCGGCCTCTTCGTCCGGCCGTGTGGCGCTGTTTCACATGATCGGCGTGACGCCGGAGGCGCCGACACTCGAAGCCGCGTTTCAGGGTCGCGCACCCGAACAGACGATCGCCATCACGACGGCGGAGCTGCGCGCGGCCCGCGCAGAGTTGACCACCGCTGACGGCCGCGAGCTGGACATGGTGATTCTCGGCAGCCCGCACTTCTCGCTCGCCGAGCTCAGCCGGCTGGCGCCGCTCGTCGCCGGTCGGCACGTGCACCCGCGGGTGAAGTTCCTGGTGACGTCGAGCCGGCTGATGAAGGAGCGGGCGCACGACACCGGTGTGCTCGCGCCGATCGCGGCGTTCGGCGCGCAGATTACCCTCGACACCTGCATCCTGGCGTCGCCGATGCTCCCGCCCGAGATCAAGACGCTGATGACCAACTCGGCGAAGTACGCCTACTACGCGCCGAGCCTGCTCAACACACGCGTGACGTTCGGCAGCCTCGCGGACTGCGTGCGCTCCGCGATCGAGGGGCGCGTGGTGCGGGACGAGTCGCTGTGGCAGACCGCGTGATCGCCGGACGCGCCGTTGTCGCCGGCGAGGCCGAGGGAGAGGCGCTCGTGACGAGCGACGCGCTCTCGTTCTGGGGCGGATACGATTTCCACACCGGCGAGATCATCGACAAGCGTCATCCGCTGGCGGGCGTGCGTGCGGCGGGACGTATTCTGGCGGTACCCTTCAGCAAAGGGTCGTCCACGACGACCGCGGTGCTGCTGGAGGCGGTGCGGGCCGGCACCGCGCCCGCGGCCATCCTGACGACCGGCGTGGACTCCTTCTTCGCGCTCGCGTCGATCGTCGCCGACGTGATGTACGGCAAGTCGTTCCCGGTCATCGCGCTCGAGGCGGCTGATTTCGCGCTCCTGCGATCCGGAGAACGGCTTGTCGTCGAGCGATCCGGATTGATCAGAACAAAGTAAAACCACAGAGGCACAGAGGCACGGAGATTTGGAAGATCCGCAGTTGGCGGACCGGGTTGCCGCGACGCGGCGGCAGCGAGCCGCCGTCCAGAGATTCTCTGTGTCTCGGTGTCTCTGTGGTTAAACTTCGTCTCAGTGTCTCTGTGGTTAATCCTGTCCGTGCCTCCGTGTTTTCGTGGTGGCCTTTGATACGATCTATCGCCCATGGCGAAACGTGCTGAGCTCTGGAAGCTGACCGGGCTGGCGAGCCGTTTCGGCGCGTTCGTGGCCGAGCGCCATCCGTTCGCGCTGGCGGAGGCGCTCGACGCCTTCGAGGCCGCGACCGGCGGCCGCGAGCCGCGCGACGAAGCCGGCCTTGACGCGCTCCGCCCCGCCCTGCGCCGCGAGCTGACCAGGCGGCTGAAGGCGCGCACGCTCCCGCAGGGACTGCCCGAGACGACGCCCCGCACGAGCGCCGCGGTCCGGATGGGCCAGGCCCACGCCGAGCTGTTGGAGGCGTGCGACGGGTTCCTCCGCCGCGCGGCGATCGCCGCGTCGTTGACGCGCGACGAGCGCCTCGAAATCCTGCGCGGCATGATCCTGACCCGCGCGACCGACAACCGCCTCAAGACGTTCTTCCTCGGCGGCGAAGTCCGCTTCGGGGCCACCGCGTTTCAGGGAAAGGGATTCAGGTCTCTCGGTCAGGAAGCCATCTACGGCGCGGCGGTGCGCCTGCGGCGTGGCCCGAAGTACCGCGGGGATGGCAGCGCGCGATCGGACGGTGGCGCGAAGGCTTCAGCCGAGCGATCGTCGTGGACCGGCGATGTGATCGGCCCGATGATTCGCGACCTCGGCGCCGCGCTGGCGATGCGGCCCGAGCCGGCGACCGTCCGCATGGTGTTGAACTCGCAGATGGCGAAGGCCGGCCCGCCGACCGACGGCAAGGATTTCGGCTACGGCGATCTCGGGTGGGGGATTCTCCTGCCGGCGTCGCCGCTGGCGATCGCCACGCTCACGCTCGCGGGCATGGCGATGGCCTTCTCGCGCGAAGGATCGGGGCGCGTGGCCGTGTCGTTCATCGGCGAAGGCGGATCGTCGCTCGGCGAATGGCACGAAGCGATCAACCTCTGCGCCGCGCGGCGCCTGCCGGCGATCTTCTGCGTGGAGAACAATCAGACCGCGTTGTCGACGCCGGTGGCGGATCAGTCCGCCGTCCGCACGTTCGCCGAGAAGGCCGCGGGCTACGGCGTGCCCGGCATCACGATCGACGGCACCGATCCGGACGAGATTGCCGCGGCGTTCGCCTGGGCGGCCGAGCGCGCGCGGGCGGGGCAGGGGCCGACGCTCATCGAGACCGTCTCGATGCGCATGTGCGGGCACGCGCATCACGACGACATGCTCTATCTCGGTCGCGATCCGCAGACGTCGTGGGACTACGCGCCGCTCGCCGAGCCGGGCTACGCGAACCGGGAGCTGTACGAATACTGGGCCGCGCGCGATCCGATCGCGCTCTATGCGACGCGGCTGACCAAGGACGGGATCCTCGAGCCGGGGGATCTTGATCGCTTCAAGCGCGAAGCCGAAGCCATCGTCGAAGCCGAAGCCCGCGCGATCATCGACGCGCCGTGGCCCGAGCCCTCGCAGGCCGGCGTCGGCGTGTTCGCGGACGAGAAGCCGCGCGTCCACGTGGAAGTGCTGGATCCGGAGGTCCGCCTGAAGGCGGACGCCACAGACCTTCCGACGACCGCGGACGTGGCGACGACGCATGGGTACGTGGCGTCCGGCTTTAGCCGGACCCTAACGGTCGAGCAGGCGCCGCCGTTCGACCCCAAAGGGCGCACGTTCCTCGAGGCGGTGATGCTCGGCGTCGGCGACGCGCTGCGTGCGGACCCGCGCGTGTTCGTCTACGGCGAGGACGTCGGCGGCCACTACGGCAACGCGTTCCTCCTGCTGCGCCCGCTGCTCGAGGAGTTCGGCGACCGGATCATCAACTCGCCGCTCGCCGAGAGCGCGGTGCTCGGCGTTTGCGTCGGCGCGGCGCTGGCCGGTCAGCGGCCGATCGGCGAGATCCAGTTCAACGACTTCGTCGCGACCGGCTTCAATCAGCTCGTGAACAACGCCGCGAAGATCCGCTATCGCTGGGGCGCCGCCGTGCCGATGGTGGTGCGCATGCCGTGGGGCGGACTGCGCCATGCCGGCCCCTATCATTCGCAGAACACGGAGCCGTGGTTCTACCGGACCGCCGGGCTGAAGATCGTCGTGCCGTCCACGCCCTGCGACGCGCGCGCGCTGATGGCGTCGGCGGTCGCCGATCCGGATCCGGTGCTCTTCTACGAGCACATCGCGCTGTACCGGGACCCGCGCATCAAGCAGGCGCTCACTGAGGAGGCGCCGGCGCCGATGCCGCTGGGGCGGGCGGCGCTGCGGCGGACCGGCGATCATCTCGCCATCATTTCGTACGGCGCCTTCGTCCACGTGGGGCTGCGGGTCGCGGAGAAGCTCGCCACGGACGGCATCGAGGCGAGCGTGCTCGACCTGCGCACGCTCGTGCCGCTCGATCGCGACGCGCTGCTGCAGATCGCGCGGCGCTGTCACAAGGTGCTCATCATCCACGAGGACTCGCGCACGGGCGGCATCGGCGAGAGCCTCGCCGCCATCATTCAGGAAGAAGCCTTCGAATCGCTCGACGGCCCCGTCCGCATCGTCGGCGCGCTGGACACGCCGGTGCCGTACTCGCCGTCGCTCGAGGAGTTCTACCTCCCGAGCGAGGTGCAGATCGAGCGGGCGGCGCGGCTGCTTGTCGCTTACTGACCGATCAGCACATACATCCGGAGTTGCCTCAGCTGTGCGCCTGCTGTCCCCGCGGCAACTCGATCGTGACAATCGTCCCGCCCTCAGGCGGAGACTCGACGCTGATGCAGCCATGATGGCTCTCGACCAGTCGCTTCGCCGTTGACAGGCCCAGGCCCGTGCCGCGCGATTTCGTCGTGAAGAATGGCGCGAAGATGCGGTCCATGATTTCGGGCGGGATCCCCGGACCCGTATCGGCCACCGAGATCCGGCACACACGATCGCCGACGGCCACCACGGTGCGAATCGTCCCGCTGCCGTGCATGGCGTGCGCGGCGTTGAGAAACAGATTCAGCAGCACGATCTGCAGCAGCTGGGGATCGGCCATGACGGCCGAAGCCGAGCCTTCGATCTCGAAACGCACGTCCCGCACGGTCGGATCCTGGCCGACGAGCGCCGACGTCTCCTTCGCAAGCGCCATGATGTCGACGGGCACCGGGCGCACCTGCGGCGGTCGCGCAAAGAGGAGCAAATCCTTCATGAGCTCGTCCAGCGCGTCGAGCCGTGCGGTGATCTCGCCGATGACGGCGGCGTCCTTCCCCCCCGGCGGCAGTCGGTGGCCGATGACCTGGATCGCGCCGCGCACGCCGGCCAACGGGTTCCTCACCTCATGGGCGACGACGGCCGCCATCTCCCCAAGCTTCACGAGTGTCGCCTGCTCGCGCAACTGCTCGTCGGCTGCCCGCAAGCTCTGTTCGGCGCGCTTGCGCACGATGATACCGGCCAGGGTGCTCGCGAACGAGCCGAGGAACTCCTCCTCTGCCGCATCCTGCGGATGCCCGGCGGCCAGGTACACGTTGAGCACACCCAACACCGTCTCGCCCGCCACGATCGGGATGCAGTAGTGCCCGTGGGGCGAGATGTCGGGGTAAGTGATCTCGTGTCGATCGTCAATGCCGCCGCAGTAGAGCGCCTGCCCGGACGAAGCGACCCGTCCGCACAGGCAATGCCCCAGGGGTACCCGCGCGCAGCGTTCGAGAATATGCCGGTCGATGCCATTGTGGGCCTCGAGCACCAGCTCGCCAGTGGATTCGTCCACCAGGAATACGGCGCCCACGCCCGCCGTGACGGGCCACGTGTTGTGCAGCACGAGCGTCAGCGCGTGGTGTAACAGCTCCTCGCGCGTCATGTCCTCGAGCCCGAGGCGGAGCAAGGCATTCAGTGTCTTCTGGCTCTCGTGACGTTCCCGGATCTGTTGCTCGGCGCGCTTCCGTTCGGCGACATCGCGCACGATGGCCAGCAGGCGATCGTGCTCTTCGATGATGGCGCGCCTCAGATTGACCTCGACCCAGAAGAGGCGGCCTGCTCGATCCTTCGCGACCCACTCAAAGAGCTGCGGTGTCCCCGCGACCGCCTCCCGCACCAGCTCGAGCGCACGCTCCGGCGTGTGGGGCGCGACACCGGCGCTCAAGTCCCGCACGGTGAGGTGCAGCGCCTCGTCTCGCGTGTACCCGTACATCTCGGACATCTTCCGATTGACGTCGACGATGGCACCGGTCGCCGCGTCAAAAACGAAGATGGCGTCGTTTGCCGTATCGAAAATGGTGCGGTAGTTCGCTTCAGCGCGGTTCCTGTACGCGGACAAGAAGGTGAAGCCGACAACAATCCCGACCACGCCAAAGAGTCCCAAGGTCTCGATGGAATTCGTACGGATGAAACCCGTTATCTCATCTGTCGGAGCGTTCACGACGACAATCCACGAGACACCCTCAACGGTCATGGGCGCAAAGGCGGCGACCTTGCTCGGTCGTCCGATCAGCTGGTATTCCAGGGTGCCCTGCTTCGCCGTCAGCATCTTCTCCGCATAATCGAAGGAGACGTGGCACTGATTGCATGCCTCCTGCCGCCCCCGAATGCTCCTCAACACCATCTCCGGATGCTCGGATTGCAGCAACAGCGTTCCGTCCGCATCCATGGCCCATATTCGTAACGGGTGCAGGCTCGTTGGCGTGAACCCGAGTGCCCCCTCGGCCAACATTTCCAGATCGACCGTCAGCAGGAGCATGCCGGCAAATGTTCCGCCGGTTCCGGGTACGCCGCCCGCGCGAGGTTCTTGATAGAGAGGCGTCACGAGGAAGAATCGTGGAGAGGGCGGTTTGAGGCCTTCCCCCGTCGCAGAGGTGACCTGCGTGTCGGACTTCTCCAACACCAACCGGACCGTGCCCTTGTTGACTGGCTTCCTCGCCCAGGCAGCAATGTCTGAACCGGCGTTGTCCGAACCGATCGCGTCTCCAGCCGTGGAATAGACGACCTGTCCGGTTGCATCGAGAACGACGATGTCTTTGACGTACATCGTCTTCAGACGTGTGAACGTTGCCTGAACGTCCTCTGGCATCATCTTCGCGTCGAGATGCTGCAGAGATGTGAGCGAGGAGAGATATCGAATGTCTTGAGAGCGGGCATCGAAATACGATTCGATGTGTCCCGCGGCCTGTTGGGCAATCAGGAGTTGAGACTCGTTGAATTGCGAGAGGACCTGTCCTTTGACGTCCTGATGGAGATAGAAAGCGAGGAGGGCGCCAGCCAGCAGCATGCTTGCTGCCAACGTGATAGAGGACAGGTATCTTTTCATAAAGGTGAATCAACCGACATCCCCAATTTGGCCGTTCGGGATGCGCTCGTTATACACCGAGATTCTCCGCACACTGCCGAGATTGTTCATCGGCATGTTCTCCTACAGCTCCCCAAGCCGCCAGCGTGGCCGGAAAGCGTGGCCCCGCCGCACGGGCAGCGCTTAGATTCGCGCCCGGCGGGATGGCGCCGGCTCCGCGGGCTCGGTGCGCCCTGCGGCTACAATGGCGGGGGTGGTCTCACTTGCGGCCGTGATCTTCGACTTCGACGGTATCGTCCTCGACAGCGAAACACCCGAGTTCGAGTCGCATCGGCGCATCTACGAACGCTGCGGTGTCGGGCTGACGCCAGACGAGTGGTGCGATCACATCGGGCTCTGGGCGGAAGGGCACGACGAGCGGTGGATCACGCAGCTCGCCGAGCGCGCGCCGGGCGCGCCGTCGCGCGACGACTATCACGCCGAGAAGCGCCGCATCTTCGACGAGGTGGTGCCGCGCGAACCGATGCGCGGCATTCGCGATCTGCTGATCGCGCTCGCCGAGGCCGGCGTGCCGGCGGCGATCGCTTCGTCAGCGCCCGCCCGGTGGGTGGTGCCGGCGGTCGAGGGTATCGGCGTGCGGCCGTTGTTTGGCGCCATCGTCACCGGCGATGCCGTGGCGCGGCGCAAGCCGGCCCCCGACCTCTACCTCGAGGCGGCGCGGCGGCTCGGCGTCGATCCGGCGCGGTCGATCGCGATCGAGGACTCCGGCCCAGGGATCGCCGCGGCGCGCGCGGCCGGCATGAAGACCGTCGTCATCCCGCACTGGCTGACCGAGCGTCATGACCTGAGCGGCGCCGACCTCAGGGTCGCGCACGCGGGTGAGCTGACGCTTGCGCGCCTGGCTATCCTATTGAGCTGAGCGCTTGGGGCTACACCTTTCTGCGCCCGCACCTGCCGCACTAGAATAGTTTCCACAACATGACGGACGACCAGGGATCGGCCGGCGCGGCGCCGGTCGACTTCATTCGCGCGATCGTCGACGAGGACCTCGCGTCGGGCAAACATCACGGCCGTGTCGCCACCCGGTTTCCGCCGGAGCCGAACGGCTACCTGCACATCGGCCACGCGAAATCGATCTGCCTGAACTTCGGGATTGCCGAAGAGCGGGGCGGCACCTGCAACCTCAGATTCGACGACACGAATCCCGCCAGAGAGGACGTCGAGTACGTTGACGCGATCAAGGACGACGTCGCGTGGCTCGGGTTCACATGGAACGCGGAGCTGTACGCGTCGGACTACTTCGAGCGGCTCTACGAGTTCGCCGTGGAGCTGATCAAGCTGGGGAAGGCCTACGTCGACAGCCTGACCGCCGACCAGATTCGCGCATACCGCGGGACGCTGACCGAGCCGGGGAAGAACAGCCCGTTTCGCGATCGGGGGGCCGAGGAGAACCTCGACCTGTTCGCGCGCATGCGGGCCGGTCGGTTTCCCGACGGCGCGCACGTCCTGCGCGCGAAGATCGACATGGCGTCGCCGAACTTCAACATGCGCGACCCGACGCTGTACCGCATCCGCCGCGCGTCGCACCATCGCACCGGCGACGCGTGGTGCATCTACCCGATGTACGACTTCGCGCATCCGCTGTCGGATGCCCTCGAGCGGATCACGCATTCGATCTGCACGCTGGAGTTCGAGGACCACCGCCCGCTGTACGACTGGCTGGTGAACACGCTCATCGACGGCGACCGCCCGCGGCAAATCGAGTTCGCGCGGCTGAACCTCAATTACACCGTGATGAGCAAGCGCAAGCTGCTGCAGCTCGTGCAGCAGGGGCACGTCACCGGCTGGAACGACCCGCGCATGCCGACGATCAGCGGCCTGCGGCGCCGGGGGTACACGCCGGAGTCGATCCGCGATTTCTGCGCGCGCATCGGCGTGGCGAAGAAGGAGAACGTGATCGACGTCGCGCAGCTCGAGCACAGCGTGCGCGAGGACCTGAACCGCCGCGCGCCGCGCGTGATGGCGGTGCTCAGACCGCTGAAGGTCGTCCTGACGAACTATCCCGAGGGACAGGTCGAGGAGGTCGACGTCATCAACAACCCCGAGGACGCGTCGGCCGGCACCCGCAAGGTCCCGTTTTCGCGCGTGCTCTACATCGAGCAGGACGACTTTCGCGAGGATCCGCCGAAGAAGTTCTTCCGCCTCTCGCCCGGGAAAGAAGTGCGGCTGCGCTGCGCGTACTTCATCACGTGCACCGAGGTCGTGAAGGACGATCGCGGCGCGGTGGTCGAAGTCCGCTGCACCTACGATCCGGCGACGCGCGGGGGCGATTCGCCAGACGGCCGCCGCGTGAAGGCGACGATGCACTGGGTGTCGGTGGCGCATGCCATTCCCGTCGAGGTCCGGCTGTACGACCGCCTGTTCTCGATCGAGGATCCGGAGAACGGCTCGGACGGGAAGACGTTTCTCGACCTCCTCAATCCGCAGTCGCTCGAGGTCCTGCGCGGCTGCCAGGCCGAGCCGAGCCTCGCGTCGGCTGAGGCGGGCGGGCGCGTGCAGGTCGAGCGGCTCGGGGGTTTTTTTTGGGGGAACCGTTTGCCGCCCGGGGCGCCGC
>Ga0082335_1004274_pt1 | contig 21830 bp, 19 predicted proteins | sample Subgrocontami58m_FD_72375 | JGI IMG/M metagenome (GOLD analysis project Ga0082335, IMG submission 72375) | Subsurface groundwater microbial communities from S. Glens Falls, New York, USA - GMW37 contaminated, 5.8 m (SPADES assembly) (version 2) ...
TTCTGATCTATAGTTTGGCTGAAAGCTATCCTGAGCAAATCAAGTCCTCGACGTTGCGTCTCTATACCACCAGTGCGCGCACGGCGCGGCTGGAAGGCGAGCTGGAATTTTCAAATGGGCTTCGCCTCTCGGTGTTTGAGTTTATAGACTTCATCACTGATCAAATCCGCGATTACAGCTACACCGTCTTTCGCGGCGACGAAAAGATTCGCTGGTACGACCCACAGCCGCATCCCGAAAATCCCGCTCTCGCCTCTACCTTCCCCCATCATCGCCACGAACCGCCGGACATCAAACACAACCGCAAACCCGCGCCCGGCATCTCCTTCCACGCATCCAATTTACCGACGCTGATTAGGGATTGCGAGGAGTTGGGGAAGACCGATTGAAGCGAACAAGTAATTTTCGTTATTCGATTCGCTCGTATAGGCTAAAGGATTTGCTGGAACGTTTTAGCCGATAGTTTGGCAACACGACATTCCGCGTGATCCTTTCCTTCCTTATCTTTTCCCCGCTATAGATATTCGCTTTGGCAAAAGTCAAATTCGATGTGCAATCATCTAGCACCTGTAACGTGCCGTTGATCGCAAACTTCATCTCATCACTCGTCGCATCTACAAATCCCAATGGCAAATCATCAACAAATTTTGGCGGGGCGATGATCTGCATAAAGCCGCCGCGCTTACCGAGGTAATTTATGTTGATCAAGAGATCAGTCAGCCAATCTCTACGTTCCGCGTCAGACCAACCCAACGCGATGCCTAGCGATCCAACTAATTGAGCATACTCTCGATAGCCAATTGTTTTTTGGAAGGGTCCAAAATCTTGATCGCCTTCTTCGGATTCGTTACGGCGTGGTTTTAAAACTTTCTGAAATAGATTGGTGACAACGGATTTATCCGCTGGACTTAAAGCAATTTGCAAGCTGCCTATATCGCCCCAACGCTCCTCTGCCTCTTTCACCCCTAACACACGACACGCTGCATCCAACAATGCCATTTTGAAAGAGTAGGGCGTTGGCACAAGAAGTGTCTTACCGCCCGAGGCTGTTGCTGAGCTTTGCTTAAGCGAAAAGAGTGTGACAGATTCATATTCGGCAATGAGCCACATAGTGCCTCCTATGATTTTTTCGCCACAGCCAAAGTGTATGGTGTCGCCGCCTGAATGATCTCCACCATGATCTCGGCAAACTCGCCCATTGAGCCAAACGATTTGACCTCAATCGCATTCGGGCGAAGCGTATTCATTGCAGCCGAGATGCGCTTCACGTCTTCTGCAAATTCATGTTTGAGCGGCGAAATACATGGCGCTGGCACAACATCGTGACTCACTGTGACCACGCCGCCGAAGTCAACCAAATGCGGGTTCTGTGTGCTACGCATTGCGCCCGCAGGTTCAACAAAAGTATGCAAAACACTTTCCAATAACGCCTTGAGTCGCGCCGTGCGTGCTGTCTCATCAATTGCATACTTCTGGGAAATGTCGTTGAAACCTACGCGCGCCGCTTCCAAATTCAACACGATGGCATACACACCTGATGAAGCAGGACGATGGAAGATCGCTTGCCCGATGTTCGCTTCGCGTCCTTCGTCGCTTGCAGCTTTCGCTCTTGCGCCTGCGCTTCGATCTGATGAGTATTTGACATGGAAGTAGGTGTCAGTTTCAACTTGCTCTGGCACGCCAACTACCCAGCCAAACTCCACCACACTTTTGCGAGGCAATGAGCGTTTGCCCGCTGTGACCAAGATGCCTTCCATATCTGTCACGGCGCACCGTTGCAGAATGACATCAAGTTCCTCAGCGTTGCTTTTTTTTGCTTCATCCAACGCCTTGAAGAGATCATTTTCCTTTTCAATATCATAGTTGACGCGATTGGCGTTGAAGGCTCGCGCCCCTTCGGAGAGCGGTAAACCAGCTGATATTGCCAAACGATGTAAATGCTCCGCTTGAATGTGTTTGAACATATCGCCAGAGATCGCATTGACGTTATGCAGTTTGCCATCCGCGCCGATCACGTTCACCATGCGCGTTTGAATCTGGTTGCCCTCGCCGCCCTCATTATTGAGCGAGTGCATATCTAAAATCGCTTGCGCCGAAATGCTAATAGAATAGATTGGGTTTTTGTTAGTCATTGGAAATATCTCCTTGTCCTTGAATAGTTTATTCTTCGCCCTCATCGCCTTCATCAGTGTCAGACTCAACTTCAGTCAGATCAACGTGGTCTTCCGGCGTTTCATCATCTTTGCCTACAAACGGTTCGCGGGCGTAGCCGTAAGCGACCAGCATATTGCATATAACCTTTGAGCCGAACTGATCAACTAATTCAGTGAGAGCATCAATGTCGGCAGTGGTCACATTCTTGCGGAATGGGTTGCGATCTTTCTCGCGCAGTTGTGCGTTCTCAGCGTTGTAGAGATGAATAAACTCACCGATCTCGGCTAAAAATTCCGCCGGGTATGCCGCCTTGCGCGCCAACTGTTGCCCCAAGCCATAACGCACATCCACAACTGGCTTGCCGCCTTTGCCTTTTTTACGGCTTTGCGGCACCACCGTGCTGTGGCGGATCGCATAAGCGATGTTTTTAAATCCATCGTTCTTAACGATCTCACTAAATTTTTTCTCATCGCTGTTCATAAAAAGCACCTCCAATGTAGTTGTAGTGAACTGACGAACAAATCTATTGCCCCGTTCACGTTGACTGATAATAAAACCGCTGTATGCAGTGGTGAACTCGAAGAATGGTTCGAGATCATTCCCTGAAAGAAAGTCACGGTAGCGCGATAACAACTCAAATTGCTCGCCACGACTTTCATCCAAATTACTCACAACTTTAATGTGTTCCTCTAGTGCCTCGTTCATCTGCGCTAACGATTCGGGAGATGTCGGACGAACCCAACGAGGTAAATTGATCGTGGCGATGTTCATCACCGCAGGCGATTGACCAAGATTCTTGTAGAAAGCCATCTGCATCCCACTCACCAAATCACTTGGAGCTTCACCGAATAGGTCGGTAACTTCGCTTCGTGCGCCTTCATAATGCTTGATAAACTCTTCGGTGTAACGGAGCGCGGCAAGCACATCCATCTTGATCGCGGTTGAACTGCTTGCCATCGCCCGTTTAAAACCCTTCATCACTTCTTGGTGTTTCTTCCATTGCAAGCGTAGCGGCATCAAGACATAGGTCTTGCGATCTTTTGTGCCACGAATCATTTTCGTAATTCCGCCATGAAACAGCCCAACCATCTTGAGCCACTCCAGCATCCAAAAGCCCTTCAAGTTATTGGGCGCACTCCACTCGGTCTTAACGCTATTCACGCCTTTGCCTTGCGTTGGGTTGAGCAATTGATTAGCTGTTGCTTCTTTAGATTTCCAGCCACGCTCCTTACAAAGGTTGCCCCATACCTTCTCCGCGCCTTCCACCTCATTTGGCGTATTGGCAGTCATCTGCAACAGTATCATCAAGATACCAGCGAATTCTTCTTGCTGATTACCATGCCACCATCCCGCCATCAAAGCGTTGTATCCTTGCAAAGCGGCGGGGTTGATCGCTCGCCATATATCCCAATTAACGCTTGGTGTTGAGGGCGGGCGCATTGCATCTGGCAACTCTTTGCCTTGCATATACGCCTTTTTGTTTTCAGGCAAAAGCGTTTTAAACCATTCAAAAAACTGATTGGTGTCACGTTTTTCTATTTCATAATCCACCACCGTATCGCCATCAGGTTCTGGCAATTCTTTTGGCGTTAGTGAAGTGCCTTTCACCAATCGCTTACCGTCCTTTGTGGTAATAAGAAACGGCGCACCCGCGAAGAACTTACAACGCTCGATCTGCCTTTTGGTGATCTCTGGTTCACAAACAACTACAAATGCGCCGCCGCGATCCTCAAGCGTGATCGTTGCCTTGCCGTCGGCGATAGCATCCAACACAAAAGCCAGCCCGAATGTTGCCAAGTTGTCGGCAAAGGTATTGCTCGATTTATCTATGTAGTAAATTGATTGAGCCAAGTTTTTACTCCTTCCTTCTTGTGCTTCTTGATGTCCCTTCTTGATCTGCCCGACGCAACGCTCGCGCCAACAATGTGTAAGCCATCCACCCATAATCATCACTAGGAGCTGCCATGTAATCAGGCAAAGAATTCACATCTGACCTCTCTTCCACTTTCAACAACTTTAGATTAATAGATGCTTGAACTTCAACAGGCACAAATGCCAGCGTGTTTTCAATATGATAGATCGCTTGATCCTCTAACTTATAAATCTTGCACTCCTTTGCAAATGGTGTATGGTGACGAGTAATTGCCGTCATCGCTGCTTTGGCTAACCGTTTATCTAAAACTCGCGCTAGGATCACGCTCGTTGACATTGCCCCTTCACCAGCGTGGTGGGGTTTCTTGTAACCTTTTTTTGCAACTGCCTTCTCAGCCTCAACATGAATTTCATTACGCCGATCATATTCGGTATGACCTAAAGCCTCCGTCGGTTTCACTGGCATCTTGATTTCTTTTTGACACGCTCGCGCCCAGCCTTGCCATTTCATGTCCAACTTACCTACGTCATGCAACAAACACACTAGCCAAGCCGCCAATTCCACGGTTCCATTTTTCCACTGCGCCGCGCGGTCTAATTCTTGCGCGGGGAACTTCAACTCTGGCAAAACAATTTCCGTGAACGCCTCTAATACACGGCGAATATGATCTTCATATAATTCTTTCTTGTAAACGATGTTCTCCCACGATGGTTGTGCCGACGTGCGTGGCGGCAGCGATGATTCCCAACCATCCCCACCTTGCTCCGAAACAAAGCCTTCATCTTTCAAATATCCCGCAAGATCAGGATTAACTACAATAGCGCGTGTGCTGGTTAATAATTTGATGTCATGTAATTCTTTCCAACCATAATCAGTTCGTCCCTCTTCGTTTTTATCATCACTTTCCTCTAGCATTTTCACTCGCCACTCAACATCAGTCTCACGAGTCAACCAATCTTTCACCATCCCATAAAGTGTTTTTCGCTCAATACTAAAGCCTGTTGCGTTATACGGATCATCAAGCAAATCATCGGGGCGATGATGAATCAGCACCAGACGACTATCCGCATTCCGAATCAGCAAACGCGCATCATCACCCCGACCATCTCCGATCAGCACGCGCTCAATGGCATTTCGCCGATTAACTCGCCCACTCCCCAATGCTTTGATCGTTTCTTTATCGTGTGGTGTTGCCACAGCATTGACCAATGCCAATTCTTTTTCAAAATCAAACGCCTCGCCCGATCTTTCTTGTAACCATATGAAGGCGTTTCGCATTTGCGACACTATCCGCGAGTCGTCTTCTTGGTCCTCATCTTCATCACTTCCCTTTCCATAAGGCATATAGCTTTCCACCCGATAAACAATCACCGCTCCCTGTTCACCCGGATAACGCGCGCAACGCCCCGCACGTTGAATCAATGAACTGGCAGGTGCAAGTTCGGTATGCAAGACTTCCGATGTAATATCTACCCCCACTTCAATTGTTTGCGTTGCTACCGCGATCACGCTTCCACCGCGATCATTTTCTTTCCCAAACAATTGTCTTAAGTCATCCTCTGTTTTCTTTCGATCTTCCAACAGAAAACGACTATGCAAAAGTAAAAGTTGAGTATGCGAGTCTTTCAAATCGCGTAACTCTCGAAACAATTTTTGTGCGCTTCTCACGGTGTTGCAGATCGCTAAACTCCGCGAGCGATGCACATTCCATACAGCTTGTGCAGAGAGAAATTCGTCAGCAGTACGCCACACCCGTTGACGCGGAAAATCTTTCTTCTCTCGCAACTCTATAACGTGGGCTTCCTCTTGCGGCACTAACTCTACTTGGGCATCCAGTTCATCTGCCAAATTCTTGAGCATCTCACCACTAAAAGTTGCCGTCATCACCAACACGGGTGCAACTTCGCGCAACTGCTTTAGGGCATACATCACTGTTGGCAAAGTTGAAGACGGATCGAGCAAGTGAAATTCATCAAAGACAATATACGAACCCACCATCGCGCCAGCGTTGAGGTTTGCCAAACGTCTGGGCAAGCTATAAGGCATTGTCAGATAGCTACTGAGAAACTGATCAACGGTACAGAAAATGACATCTGATTCAAAACGTTTGTCTTTGGATTGGTCTCCCGTCTGTATTTCGACTTTGGGCTGCCGGGCTATCACCATTTCTTTTAACAAATTACGCGTTGAACTCGTAAACTGGTTAGCTAATACGCGCATTGGCACCACATAAACACATTTGCGTGGATAGGTTTTTGATTCTCTGTCCCACGATTCAAGAAATGGGTATAAAGCGGCAAAAGTTTTCCCCGCTCCAGTTGGCGCTTGTAAAACCACACTTTTATTTGAGCGCAAATACCGCGCTACTCGCTTCTGATAGTCGTAAAGTTCCATGATTTACTTTTTGAACAAGGAGGACATTCGTTGATCGTCAAAATCAGGATCGTCAGGGTCAACTTCACCTTTCAACTCGTTCATACCATAGAGCTGATTCAATTTTTTCACTTCGCGCATTATTACAATTCGCAACTCCTTCGGCTCCAACACTTCCACCCCTGCGCCCCAACCGCGAATCCAATTTTCCATCTCTTTCCATTCAGCCACCTGCGCCCACCATAAAAGCGACCCATCCGGTTGCTCTTTCGCCTCTTCGCTATGATGCCATTTAGTTTCTAGTACGCGCCGAGCAATTTGACGCGAAAAACGCAAAACAACTTTCTCCGGCTCTTTGTCGGTGTACCAAATTCCCCACGCATCTTTTAGCTTTTCGCGCGGGTCAAAATCTTGGGGGATGGAATAGGAAACATCAAGCGATTGAATCGTGCGAATGCGCTCGACCTTGAATGTCTTGATCTCCCCAGGTGGTTCGCGCAAACCAATAGCGTGAGCAGTGCGCCCGATGGCATATGGTTCAATGAAGTATGGCGCGAAGTTGTATTCAAAAACTTTACCGTCATCCATCTCGTGCGTCAGATGAACTTTCTTCCCCAACGACCACGCCCGCGTCAACGTCTCCAGCACTTGCATAAAGACCGGGTCGCGCCGGCGGCTATCATCATCCAATACATCTGCCGAAAGACTCAAGTGCTGGCTAATCAGCGGCGCAAGCTTTTCTAACGCCAAACTAAGTTTACGCAACGCGCTGGCAGCGTGCGGGTTGTGCTTATCAGTGCGCGTGGCAAAGAGGCGGGCGGCGAGATGCACCATCATGCTCTCGTGCAAGGTTAACTGCACATCTATTTTGTAGCGATCACGATCAATGGCAAACAGATCGGGCGCAGCTTCGTGAACAAACGGAGTCGGCGGACGACTCAGCTCATCTATATATTCACCCGCCGTCGAACGATGCACGCCCAACCGCCGCGCGATCTCCGCCCGTGATAAACCTTCGGGATGTTCCAAAAGTAATTGCTTAAGTTGTTCAACGCGTTCAAATTTTTTCTCTAACTTTTCACCCATAACGCCTCGTTACACAACAGTGTTGTCATCATTATCAAAATAGCACAAGTTCCTTCAAAATAACGTGAGTCCCGCAAAACTCATTTTTGAGTTCGCTCGGCGGGATATAAACCACCTTGTTCATCTTCATAGAGCAATACACCCTTGTCGTCCAGTGATGTCAACCCGCGATTGACTTGCTCATGTGTCCAGCCTAATAAATGGGCAAAGAAGCTGGGGCATTTGCCGGGATTCTTTTCAATCGCTTGCTTCAGGTTTCGTAAACTGTTTTGATTCGCTTGTCGTGGCATGACAAACCTCCAAAGAGTAGATTTGCCATCACCGTAACCCGCGCTTGTTGGGAGTAAGCCAACAAATTAAAACAAAACGCGGCTATCCACAACTTGTGTTGGATAACCGCGCGTTATTTTTGCATAAGGGATTTCCCCCTTTCAAAACGAATACAGCCGCTAGAATTACACTTTACAACCTTGCTTTAATTCTACACCCGATCACTACCCCGGGCATCTTTTAATGCCAAAGCATCGTTTTCAATATTGCGCTGGCGCTCTACCTTGCCGCCCCACCACACGCGGATAATTTTTGCCCGACGCTTGCGGGTTCATCGCTTGAACTGTGACATCAAACGTATGCCCGTCGCCGTAATCAAAGAGATAGAGAAACTTCTGCCTTGCTCGCAACTCAAGATTTTCAAGCGTCACTTGATGTGTGTGTTGCAGCGACTCCGACCACGGAGAGCCTATCTCTGTCTTTCTATCCCACGCCCTGCCGCTCATAAAAAATGAGTAGAGATGATCATCCATCCAACGAAAAGCATCTTGAATCGCCAAGTGCAGATCTTCCAGCGTCTGGTCTTCTGCCAGTTCTAAATCGCGCCAAACTTTGGGGTAGCCCTGCAAGCACACGCGAAAGGTAAACGTCTTGACCACACCCTTTTGAGCCCGTCGAGAGAGGCGCGGTCGCCGATTCCCAAGATCAGCATACTCCTTCGGAAGATCATGCGGGGCATCAGGGTTGTACAAATTAACCTTGCCCACCTTCTCGAACAAACTTTGCAGCGATCTGATGTCGAATGGATCTTTCCAAATTTCCAGATCAGCCTCATTACCCGTCAGCATCCAACGCGCGTTTCCAAACCGCTCTTCTTTGCGACGCACTTCCTCTTCATATATTGCCGGAGTCCAAAGTTCAGCGAAGGAGTCGGGCGGCACAGGGTGATGATACTGACCGCTGACCAGCAAATGCGTGCAGATGTCGTAGACCATCGGGACATTCGGGTGGCGAGCGACGAACTTCAATGCCGCTTGTTGCACTGCACGGTTACGAGATTGAATGACCGCTTCATCACGTCCTTGCCGACGTTGAAAGGTGATGGCGAAGAGGCGCGCCTCACCATCCACTGCGGTTACAATCAATTGGTCTTCCGCCGTTGGACGCTGCGATTGCAGCCAGCGCCAGAACTCCGAAGTGCCGCGAGTGCCCCAATCACCCACTCCCAAAAAATCTAACGACCACAACGTTTGAGTACCGTCCGGCAATTTAATTTTTGCCGGGGAGCGATCATTCCGTTTTTGGATTTCAAAGAAAGAAGGCCAGAGCGCGTCGCGCACTTCGTCGCCAAATGGCACATGGTGATCGGCAATGCTCTTGGCTGTAAGAGGCAAGCGCAACACCACGCCGGTGATCAAGCGTGGTTTCCAGCCATAATGTCCATCGCCGATAGCCACAATGAGGCGGCTCTGACTCACGGCATTGCGAAGAGTGGATTTTGGATTACGAGTCGTGGTGGGGGTTCGCTCATTGATGCGATACAAAATCTCGGCAAAGGGCAACGGTTCAGCCGCCTCACGCACAACTTGATGCGCGAGCTCGGAGTAATTGGGCTTGGGGTTTGGGGAGACGGACGACATGTTATCGCTACAACAAATCTTTCTGCCTCCACCGCGCTATTAGCGCGCCGCGATTCTTGTAGCGTTCGCTCAACTCCTGAAAACGTGAAGCAAAGGCGTTCTGCGTCTTTTGAAATTCGGCGAGTTGTTGCAGCTGGACAAGCAGTGCAGTAGCGGCATCATAAATTTTGGCAGTGTGTCCTTGCAGTAACATTTCGATTTCCTGCCAGACTTGCGGCTCACGCGCGGCGAGAGATTGCATTTCGGCGATATGCTTTTTGCGTTTTGATTCTGCTTGGCGGCGCTTGGCAGATTGTTCCAATTTTTCTGCCGCCTCGCGCAGTTCACCAATGGTGCGCTGTTCCGCTTGAGTGGCGGCGACACCTTTGGTGGATGCGAGCAATTTCTTTTTGAGCGCGGCGACTGCGCCCGGCTCACCATTTACCAACTTCAATAGGAAGTCATCACACTCGGCGCGAGAGAGACGGGCAATCAGCGGGCGAAAATCTATTTGCGAAGTGGATTGGGATTCGGCGCTGGCAGCGGCAGCCGCCTGTATAAGATATGGATCAATGTCGAAGAATTCAACGAAACGTTTGAGAGGCGCGGTCAATTTCCCCAAGCCTGCCGGTAGCGGCGGTTCACGATCGGCAGCGAAGGCATCGGGATCATCCTCGTCTTCATCTTCATATTCACCCGACTCAAGTTCCATCACTTTCAGCCACGCCAGATAGAGCGCGCGATAGTCGCCTTGAATAATGTCATCGCGCAGGCGGGCGAGTGTGGAAAGCACGCCACCTGTCTCGACCCACTCAGTGTCTTCTTCATCGAGTCGAATTTCCAAGATGTGAACATTGCCGGCAGTGGTCAACGTGAGGTGATCCTCATCGCAATAAGACTCGATGGCAACTTTATCCACCGACCCTTTGGGGAAGCGGAAGGCGAGGCGGCGACTGCCCCAATTGGCGACGTAGAGATGGGCGTCAAAGTATTTTGCCAAGACCTTGAGGGCGTCGTGCTTAAAATCGCTCCATTCGTAAGTGACGACGGCACTGGTAGAAGAAACATCTATATGACTGGAGAAACCGTTGACGGCGTCCTGCTCTTCTTCAGTGAGTGGGCGATCCAGTGTTTGCCATTCGTAGTATTGATATTCGCTCATGGTCAGAATGGCTCGAAGTAAGAGTTCGGCATTTTGATTTGACTTTGTTATTATTTTTCCGCGCCGACAATCATTGCCAAAGGCAACGCCACAATTTTTTCATCCAAACGCCGCACTTCTTGCCCACGATAGATCACCACACCGGCTGTTGTTTTAGGCTGTTCTACCATGAACACGCGCAAGTTGCCAGCGTCGGTGAAGACAGCGTTGTCGCTCATCTTGATCTCACAGGCGGCGGGTAATCGGCTTCGATATCTGAATGGAATCTATTCAGGCTATGAATAATAACGCACGCCGACTTGATAGAGTATACCTTGCTCAAAAGGGTCGGAGGCGGTGAGCAAATTAATTACCCGACACTTTTTTTGCCACTTATCGCTCTCTCTTGATGGGGTTATGCGATGGTTTTATGATGAGAAGTGTCGCACAAGGGGAGTTGAGCGAAAATAAATATGCACATGGAAATGCAGCACTACCTCTGCCTCATAAGGCTCTCACGTCAGGAATCGCCGCTAAAGGCAGGCAATCATTTTAATTTAATCCCCAAACTTAAACTCTCTCGCGGGCAGCCGTCCAGGCACATGCCGCAGCGCATACATTCGGGATCGTCCACGTCGGTCTTGCCTTGCTTGATGTGATCCTCTAACACCTGAATCTGGATCGGACAATGATGCGCGCACAATCCGCACATCTTGCCGCTCTTCTCACGCTCGTGATCAATTTGAATCCGCAGCGGACTCCAACGCCCGAGCAAACTGTAAAACGCGCCCAACGGACAAAGTGAGATGCACCACGCGCGCGGCGCAAGATATTCCAATAGAACGATGGCGACGACGATCAGCAAACTGGCATCTGCCCCGAAGATGATCGCCCGCGCCAAGATGTTGATGGGCGAGAAAAGTTGAAAGACAGGCAGGCGGGTCAATAGCGAGAGTAGAAGGGTGACGAGGAGCAAAACATATTTCGTATTTCGTGAGATCGAGAGGGCAGGCAAATGCGTTTTGTGTTTTCGCAAAAAACGATTGAGCCAACTTCGCAGTTCGGCATTGAGTTCCAGCAACAACCCCAATGGGCAGAACCAGGCGCAAAACGCCCGACCCAAAAAGGCGTAGAGCGCGAATAAGATCGCGGCGGCGATTAACAGCGTGGCGTTGAATCGGAAACTCGCCAATATCACTTCGAGCGCGGCGAGTGGATCGGTGAAGAACACCACGCCGAATAATTTAGTGGAGACGGCTGACCCTTTGAGATAGGGAAACCAATCGAAGTGACCCAGCCACAAGAGGAGAAGAAAGAGAGCCGCCGAGGCGCGATGCAACCACATCCAATAGAATGAGGGGCGCGTCAGATGGAATTGATTCATGTTTTAGAGACGTGGGCAGACCTCCGAGTTCTTTAAGAACTCGGAGGTCTGCAATCTAAATAGCGCGCGGGATTATTGTGATGGAGCTCGGCTCGGTGAGGCAGGCATGATCGCATATCCCGCAGCCGATACATTTATCGGCGATGATGATCGCCCGCCCGCGTTCATCCAACTCAATCGCTTCATTAGGAAAGGGGCAGGCGTGCCAACAGGCGCGGCACGGCGTGCCTTGCCAAGCGAGGCAAGTGTCGTGACGGATGACAGCAACGCCCATGCGAATATCGCGCCACTCGGCGACGGGTTGCAGCGCGGGCGTGGGGCAAGCGGCGATGCACTTCAGTTCGTCGTAACCTTGACACAACTTGCATGGCGATTCACGCGGGGCAACTACGGGGGTGCCGACGGCTACCCCTTGAGCAATCGTTGCCGGGTACAGCGCGTCGTACGGGCAGGCTTCAACGCATTGCCCGCAGCGAATACACGCCGCGAGAAATTCTTGCGGCGGCAGCGCGCCGGGCGGATGAAGAAGCGGCGGGGCAGTTTTTTTAAGCGTAACCAACGCCGCTCCACTCATTCCCGCGCTTAGCAAAGATCCCATGCTAATTAAAAAATGACGGCGGGAGATCATCGAGTTAGTAAATAGCGGCTCAGCGTCATTGCGAGTCTTTGAGAAGCAATCTCATAGCGTGACCGAGATTGCTTCGCAAACTACGCTCGCAATGACGGAACAGCAGTTACGTTAATAAACCCTTCGGGTCCGCTACGCGAGACCCGAAGGGTTTGTTTTTTTATCGTATCCCATGACAGGAGATGCAATACACTTTGTCTTGAACGCCGGGCGAGAATTCGTGTTTCACTTTGGGCGCTTTGTCTTTGCCGTCACGGTGACAGGAAAGACATTCTTCTTTTGAAATGTTCAAGGTGTGATACTCGGCTGGCAAGAGCAAGGGCGGGATGGGTTCGGTGCGGGGTTGGAGAACGTGGCACGTCGTACATTCGGCGATCAAGTAGATCTCCGGCATATCTTTGTGAACAAGTTTGGGCGCGGTGCGTTTACCTTCTTTATGACATTCCAAACAGTAGTCAGCCGGTTGACCGAAAACGTGAAAGGTGTGAGGCGGCATCTGTTGTGGAAAGGCGTCGCCATAAAAAATAATGTTGACCATCGTTTGCGGAACCGGAGTCGGCGTGGGTTTGGGCGGCGCGGGCGTGGCGGCCGGTTTGGGTGCGGTTGTCGGTATCACCGTAGTTGGAGTCGGCTGCGCTTGGCAAGCAGCGAGCAGCAGAGCAACGATCACGCCGCCGATCAGAATCTTTGTGTGTGTCATAGTCATCTCCTCTACGCTTTCGATAATTTCACTGCCGAGACTTTAAATTCTGGCTGGCGCGAGGCGGCGTCAACGGCGTCTACCACGACGCGGTTGATGAGGCTTTGTTCGTCGTACCAATGAAACGGCACGAAGACCATGCCGGGGCGCGGTGTGTCTATCACGCGCGCTTTGACGGTGGAGTTGCCGCGGCGTGAGGTGATCTTCACCATGTCGCCGGATTTGATTCCAAGTTTCGTCGCGTCTTGCGGATGAATCTCGACGTAGGCTTCGGGTTGGGCGCGGCGCAGCTCGGTGACTTTCATCGTCATAGTGGCAGTGTGCCAGTGTTCGAGGATGCGTCCAGTGGTGAGGATGTAGGGATAGTCGGCGTCAGTGGGTTCGGCGGGACCTTTGGCGGGGCGCAGCCAGATGACGGCGCGATTTTTGGGACCGGTATAAATTTTGAGTTCGCCGTTGGCGAGTTTGTCATCGGCGAAGGGTCCCTTATCGAGCAAGGGGTCATCGCCTTTGACAAAACGGCGGCTGGTGCCGGGATGGCTTGCCTCAAGCACGGGCCAACGCACGCCCCGCTCTGCTTTGAGACGGGCGCGGGTCATGCCGGTGAAATCGTAAGCAGTGCCGCGCGAGGCTTCCATCATTTCACTCCACACCTCTTCTGGCGTTTTAAATTTACTGCTGATGTAGCCGCTTGGCACAACGCCACGTTCTTCAAGTTTGGCGGCGAAGTCGAGCAGGATGTCGAAGTCGGATCGCGCTTCGCCCGGGGCTTTGATGATCTTGGGCAAAAACTGATAACGTCGCTCGGACATTCCGAACACGCCTTCTTTTTCCGACCACATGGCTGCGGGCAACACCACGTCCGCCAGTTCGGTAGTGCGCGTGGGGAAGGCATCAATGACGACGACGAAGGGTTTGCCGTCGCGCGGTTTGCCCAGCGCGTCGCGCACAACAGTTAAGTTGGGCATGGATTGTCCGGGGTTGGTGGTGAGAATCAGAATCGCTTTCAATTTGTTCTCGCCCAATGCTTTGAACATATCTACGGTGAAGAGTCCCGGTGTGGCTTGGATCGTGCCGGGCTTCGCGCCCCACAACGTTTCTATTTGCTTGCGATGATCGGCATTGTCTACGGCGCGACCGTAAGGCAGGATGTGAGCGAGTGCGCCGGGATCGCGCACGCCGCCGCAGGCATTGGGCTGCCCGGTGAGCGAGAACGGAGTGGCGCCGGGTTTGCCGATCTGTCCGGTGAGCAGGTGCAAGTTGTGCATCTGATTATTCGACCACACGCCGACGATGCGTTGATTGAGTCCCATCGTCCACAACGACATGGTGGGACCTTTGGCAAATAATTTAGCCGCCTCAATTATTTTTTCGGCAGGGACGCCGCACTTGGCGGCAACTTTGTCGGGGGCATAGTCTTCGAGGAAAGTTTTGTAATCGTCAAAGGTCACGTCAACGGTTTTGCCTTCGACGTCCACTTTGCGGAACAAAACGTGTTTATCCATGAAGGATGGGCTGTGGAGATTCTCTTTGATGATGGTGTATGCCATAGCGTGATACAGCCACATATCGTATCCGGCGATGGGGTCGAGGTAGACATCGGTGATGCGGCGCACCGGATTTTTGCGCGGGTCCACCAAGATCACTTTCACATCTTTGTTTTTCGATTTGCGTTCCAAGATGCGATCAAAGATCACCGGGTGGGCTTCGGCGGTGTTGGAGCCGACGAGGAAGAAGACCATGGCGTGATCCAAGTCGTCGTACGATCCCATCGGTTCATCTTTGCCGAAGGTGGTGACGTAACCGCCCACCGCGCTTGCCATACACAAACGCGGATTGCCTTCGACGTTGTTGGTGCCGATGCCGCCTTTGAAGAGTCGATTCGCTAAATACGATTCTTCGGCAAGGGCTTGACCCGATCCATAGTAGGCAACGCTGTTGGCTCCCGACGTTTTGATAGCGTCGGCAAATTTATCGGCGACGAGTTTCATTGCTTCGTCCCACGTTGCGTCTACCAGTTTTCCGTCTTTGCGAATCTGCGGTTTGAGCAAACGATCATTGGAGTAAACAACTTTGGGGAGGAACAACGCTTTGGCGCACACCAAACCTTTGGTGGTGGGATGTTTAGCATCGCCGCGCAACGCCACCAACTGCCCATCGGTGACGCCGAGTTCTACCCCGCAGCCGGTGCCGCAGAAGCGGCAAACGGATTTGTGCCATTCTTTAACATCAGTGATAAGGGGCTTGGCAGTTACCGCAGGTGCAGCCGGGGCGGCAGGCGCGGCGGCTGTGGGTTGAGACGCGGCAGTTGGCTGCGCGGGCGCGGGTGTGGCACATCCCGCCGCGCTGGCGACGGCTGTCATCGCCGCAAGTTTTAAAAATTCGCGTCGTGATAGTTCATTCATAACAAGTTACTCCATTCTACGAGAAACGGGCGAGGCAATCCGTCATTGCGAGCGCTGTTTGCGAAGCAATCTTGGTTGCGCTTTGAGATTGCTTCGGCGCGAAAAACACGCGCCTCGCAATGACGCCTAATTGCTACGAGTTTTATTCGTAATGAGCGTAGACGGGGCGAGCGCTCAACACGCCTCTCACTTTGATAATGTCGTCGCTCACTAAACGATACGCACTTTCTACGTCTTCAGTTTCCAAAACGAGTCCGAGTTGAGAGTCGTCGTCGAGGGCGAAGGGCGATGCGCCAGGCAAAAGCGAGAGCGCGCACCAGACGGCTTCACGCTGGCGTTCATCTATCCGCATTAAGATTCCGATGGTGGGCATGAGATCAGACCTCCGAATTCAAGCAGATCTCCGAGTTCTTTGAGAACTCGGAGATCTAAACTCGGTGTTATTGCGCTACCGTTGCTTGCATGGCTTTGATCTGCGCTTGTCGCGCCAAATCAATCGTGGTCGCTAGAATTCTTAAAGCTTCTTCGGGGTTGTGGAAGCCGGAGCTGTTCTCTGCTGCCACAAAGTCCCAGCGCAGCTGCGCGCTGCGATGCAGGGCGCGGGCTTCGGCGATCAATTTGGGATCGGCTTTAGGATTCGCCGCCGCAACTTTGATGACGTTGATGGCGTCTATGATGGCGATCTCAGAATTATCGCGCGTGGTCACAACTTGTTTTTGAATCTCGGCAACGCGCGCCGTGACATAACTCACATCCTTGTGGCACGAGCCGCAAGCGGCTTCGGCGTTGAGCAACGGACTCTTCACGTCGTGGTTGGAATACTTCGCCGCGCCGTCGCGGGTGTAAGGCATATGGCAATCGGCGCAAGAGACGCCCGCTTTGTAGTGCGTGCTATTAGAAGTGAACAGTTCGTATTCGGGATGCTGCATCTTCACCAAGTCGGCGCCCGAGTCGGGATGCTTCCAATCTACAAACGGCACTTTCTTGTAATACTGATCGATCTGTTCGATGTTCGCGCCTTCGGTCCAGGGGAAGGTCAGATAATTCTTGACGTTGTTCTTGTCGGGCGCGAAGTAATACTCAACGTGGCAATTGGCGCAGACCACCGTTCGCATTTCTTGGCGAGAGAACTTCGTCCAATCTTTACCCTGCGCCTTCAACGCTTCTTCAAGAGCAGGGTTCGTCACGATGAGCTTCATCGTCTGCGCGTCGTGGCAGTTGGCGCAGCCAATGGGTTCGACGATCTCTTTGCCGAGATCGCTGAACTTCGTGGCGTCGTAAGCCGCCATGCCCATCTTCGTCCACAGTCCGGGGTTGTTGGAACTCTTGCACGAATAGCACGTGCCGGGCGTCGTCGCCGTCAAACGTTTAGTGCCGTTCACGTCCGTCACCGACCAAACGTGACCCCGATCTTCGTTGTAGTCTTTGCCAAACGGCATGCCGGCAAACAACACTTTGAGGCGCGGGTTTCGTTCCAGCCAGGAGAACGCGCTCGAGCCGCCGTAGGTCGTGTCTACTTTGTTGTCTTTCGTTTTCTGGAGCGATGAATACTGATTGGGAAAGTTGACTCCCCATTTCGCCGAATCGGGTTCCATCGGGGCAACCGCCACCAGATTCGGGACGCCTCTTACTTGGGGCGGCTGATTCTTGGCAAACACCAGAGTGCCAACCAGCACCGCCGACAACACTACAATGATGCCCACTAACACCCAAGGGACAATCGGTTTGTTCATAGTTTTCTCCTTCGTTGGATAGAAAATTTTTAATTTAAATTAGCGATACGAATTTTTATCTTGAAACGGCAGCGTCGAAACGCCGCGATCTCCGTGCGCCACTGTGCGATGACAATCGAAGCAATAACGGTTAGCGTCGGGGGCGCCGTCAGCCACTTCTGAAACGGCTTCGGCGTGACAGCGAATACAATTTTCTTGAATGATCAGGCGCGAGCTTTCTTTAGCGCGAATGGCGGTGGGGATGTTGCCTAAGGTGAACGCCGAAACATGATTGAATCCATGTTCGGCTTTGGAAAGATATTTCGGGATCAGATCGTGCGGGACGTGACACTCGTTGCACTCGGCGCGCACGTTGTGTCCGCTATGCAGCCAGCCTTCGTAGGCGGCATCCATCACATGACAGTTGTTGCAAGCAGTCGGGTCATCGCCCAAGTAAACGGTGAAGTCGCTGACGTAAGCAAACACGCCGAGGACGATGAGGAATGTCACGACGCTGATCGAAAGCGCGAGTCTCATAAATTATTCTCCTTACGCGGTAAAGCTAAAGACCGAAGACTTCCGAAGTCTGCGAGATTTCGGAAACCTGAGAGTCTGAGAAACAGATTAAAAGAACTTTAGCACTCGCTCACCGCACGAACAATTGCTCAAGCGGATAGTTTTTAGAAGTTTGAAACGGGGGAACAATTAGTCCACTTGGACGAGGAGAGATCGTCCAAGTGGACTAGAGGACTTTAAGACTTCCGAAGTCTTGAAGACTTCGGAAGTCTGCGAGCATACACTGCCGCTTGCAGGCGATTGCTGACGTGAAGTTTGTCGAGGATGTTTCGCAAGTGGGCGCGCACCGTGTTCTCGGTGATATTCAACACGGCGGCGATCTCTTTATTGGTGCGGCCGGTCGCCACCAGTTCTAGCACTTCGTGTTCGCGTTCGGTGAGGGGCGAGGAAGAGTCGGCATCCGCGCGCGAATCGGGTGAAGAGGGTGGACGGTTGCCCGTGCTGAGGGCGGCGAACTCGGTCACGAGCTTGGTCGCCATCGTCGGCGTGAAGATCACTTCGCCCGCCGCCACCCGTTCCAACGCCTCAACCAATTCTGTCGCGCTCGCCGACATCTTGAGCAAATACCCTTTGGCGCCGGCTTTGATCGCTTCGTAAAGATCGTTGTCGCGATCCGAAACGGTGAGCATGATAATTTTTGTGGACGGCAGCTGCGGCGCGATCTGGCGCGTGGCATCGAGCCCGCCGCAGTTGGGCATCTGCACATCCATCAAAATAAGATCGGGTTGCAAACGCAGGGCGAGTGTTTGCGCGTCGTTGCCATCGGCGGCTTCACCCACGATTTCGAATCGCCCGGCGGCGGAGAGCAAGATGCTCTTCACGCCATCACGAAATAAGATGTGATCATCTGCTAACAAAACTCGGATCGGATTCATAGATTGCCTTTCTAAAGTAACAGACCTCCGAGTTCTTACCCACTCCGCTTCGCTACGGGGCGCTACGCGAGAACTCGGAGGTCTTGGCGCTTTACAAGAGTCCTTTATACGGCACACAGACTCGCACGCGCGTGCCGCTTCCCGGCTCGCTTTCAATTTCAAATTGCCCGCCGAGTCGCTCGGCTCGCTCGCGCATGATGCGCACGCCAAAATGATTCGCCGGAGTGAGGGCGGCAAGGTTGAATCCTTTGCCATCGTCGGCGACTTCTACTTGCAAAGCATCACCCTCGCTACCGATCTTCAGCCGCACCCGTTTTGCTTGAGCGTGCTTGCGGACATTGGTTAACGCTTCTTGGATGATGCGTAAGACTTCGGTCTCCGCCACCGGCGAGAGAATCCTGTCAGTATGCGAGACGGTGCACTCGGTGGCGAGCGCCGCGCGCTGACTGAATTCGCGCAGATAATCCGTCGCCATCTGGATCAAGCCGCCTTCGTCTGTCGCCCGCAAGCCGTCAATCGATTCGCGCACGTCATAACAGGCTTCGCGCACCGCGCGGCGCACGTCCACAATTTCCTCGCGCGCCCGATCCAGTTCGGCGTGCTGCACCGATGATTCGAGCAGTTCGGTTTTAAGATTTAAGTAGCCAAGGGTTTGCGCCAAGCTGTCGTGAATCTCGCGGGCTAAACGGTGACGCTCTTCCAAGATCGCCATTTGCTCCACGCGCTGCGCGTTGTAAGCGTTCTCGACGGCGACGCCAATTTGATTGCCGATGCACGACAAGAGCGAGAGATCGTCGGCGTTGAAATCGCGCCGGGCGCGGGTGAACAGCTGCAACGCGCCGCGCAAATGATTCTTGGATCGCAGTGGGGCGATCACCAACGAGTGATAACCACTTTGCCGCAATAACGAATCAGGCGAAAGGGTGACGACGGCGGGCGCCGAGTCGGCAACCGCAGCCGGATAACGTTCAAGATGTTCGACAACGGTGGAGGGCAAGCCGACGACAGCGGCGAGCGATCCTTTTTTTTGATTCACATCCCACAAATAAATAACTCCGCCATCCGATCCGCTTGCGGATACCGCCTCTGCCAACACGTCGCGCAGCGCATCATCAAGATTTGAAGCGCCGCTGAGGATGAGGGCGATGTTAGAGAGTGTGGCGACTTCACGATTGCGCCGTTCAATTTTTTGCAGCAACGCATCGCGCGAGTGTTTGAGTCCGCGCACCATGCTGTTGATGGCATCGCTTAACGTTTCTAGTTCGTCGCCAGTGTTGACCTTGCTTGCCACGTCGTAGTCGCCCTGCCCCACGGCAGAGGTGACCGCGCGCAGTTGATGAATGGGACGCACAATGAGTCGCGTGATCAACACATATAACGCCGACATCACGGTGATCACCAGAATAATGGTGGCAACGATCAACGCTTGCCGGTTCTGCGATAAGGTCGCTTCGGTGGCGGTGACCGGAACCGTGACGCTCAAGCCGCCGCGAATATCACCGGCACGATAGCCTTGATCGCTGTGACATTGCAAACAGGCTTCGGTTGTTTGCAAAGGGATCATGTAGCGATAGACGCGCTCGCTGTTGATCGATTCGATGCCCGTCACCGGCAGCGGGTTAATTTCAAAACCGTGCAAGGCTTCGCGTTCGGCTTCGCTCGGCGCGTTCTCGGGATTCTTTAATTTGAGACTGGTGATGTGAAAACGATAATAGCTGGAGGCTTCGGCGCGTTTGGAAAGTTCCTTCGTCACCATCGCCGGAGTTTTTTGATAAAGACCGTTTTGTTCCGACCACCAGTATTCGCCGGGAGCCGTTGTCCAAATGCCGCCATAGTCGGCGACCCACTGGCGGGTCATCACCATTTGCGACAGTAGCGCTTTTGCTTGCGCGTCTAACTGCGCCATTGCCTGTTCTTCTTGCACACGATAGATCATGGCAAAGATCAGCACACTCGCCGTCAATATTACGATGCCGATGCTTAACGTGAATCGAGCGCCTAGGCTCAAACGAAAACGGGGCGGAACAACTTCAACCATCAGGATCACCTCAAGCTATAACTGTAAAGGAAGCCTTCGGCGTGTTCCAGTGTCGTTTACATTAACTTTGCCCTGCTGTTAATCAGACGTGCAATAAGAAAGCCCTCACGATTCCTCTTGAGGGCTTTCTTATCAACATTCGTTATCCCTGTTTCTATACTTTCCGCGAAAAATATTCTATCCCATGCAACACCAGCCCACCAAAAATGCCAAGCAGGTGAAATGGAAGATACTGCGTCACGTCTACAGTTTGGTGCATCACCAACTTAAGATAAAAATACGGTACCCAGACCAAGATGCCGGCAAGAATTAAGAAGTGCGCCATCCGTCGCCGCCAATTTTTCTTCGGCAAAGGAGCAGGACGTGCCATCGCTCTCAGACGTGCGCCGCCTATTACGCCCAACAGGTGAAACGGCAAGAACAAAAACAACGAAGGATTTTGTCCGGTGACGTGTAACACGATGAACGGCAGCCACGTCAGTACACCCAACCAGATGAGAATCGTGCCGACGCGCAACAACGATTCCGGTGCAACTTTTCTATTTAAAAGTGTCATACTTGTAATGCCCTTTCCGCCACCGCAAGCGTAGTGTCAACTATGCTATCTGTGTGGGCGGTTGAAATAAACCCGGCTTCAAATTGTGAGGGTGCTATGTAGACTCCCGCTTCTAACAACGCTTGGAAGAACATACCGAACTTTTTTGTGTCGGCGGTTTTGGCAGTTGCCCAATTCGTGATCGGCTGATCGGCAAAGAATGATGTGAACATCGTACCTACTCGTTGCGTTGTCACAGCAGTGCCAGTCTTCTTGGCGATTGCGCTCAAGCCATCTATTAACCTCGTTGAACACGATTCAAGTGACCTCCACGTTTCAGGCTTCTGCAATTCTTTCAACGTTTCGATCCCGGCGGTCATCGCCAAAGGATTCCCCGACAGAGTCCCGGCCTGATACATCGCTCCAGATGGCGCGACCATCTGCATCACATCGCGCCGCCC
>Ga0082335_1004275_pt1 | contig 21827 bp, 12 predicted proteins | sample Subgrocontami58m_FD_72375 | JGI IMG/M metagenome (GOLD analysis project Ga0082335, IMG submission 72375) | Subsurface groundwater microbial communities from S. Glens Falls, New York, USA - GMW37 contaminated, 5.8 m (SPADES assembly) (version 2) ...
CCAAAAGAAATACCACGACGCTATTTGTTTCATGGAAAAATCTATCGAAACCCATGAGACAAGCCATAGTATCAACTCCATATTGTCAGAAACAACGGACACAGATGAAATAATTCCGCTTTATAACCTTTTAGGACATTGCTACAAAATGGCTGAAAATCCAATCAGGGCGAGGAGCGTTTGGAAAAAGTCTTTAGCCATAAACCCACAACAACAGGATATCATAGATGCACTAGAAAGTCTACCGCAACCGTCTCGTGTGCATAAAAGGGTGAGTCTTGTCATTGATTAATTATAGTTTTACTTTTATTTCTAAGTTAAGACATCCTCCTATTTGCTCAAAAAGAAGAAAAAATATCAATATCTTTATTTCCAAAACAAGGGTGGCGAGGCTAGCTTGAAAAATGGAAATCCCTTCGACAACCGTCATGTTTAATATTGCGACACTTGAATCTGATTTCTCTACAATTACCATCCATCATAAAGATAATAAAATGTGGACTAGCGAGGCGATGCCTCAGACCGATAAAAGAATTTGCATTCACAGATTTTACAACCAAATAAAATCGTAAGTTGTCAACCGTCAGCTATCGGCAATTGGGCATAAGCTGCTGGCTAACCGATGATAGCTGAATACTTCTAAAACCCGATCCATTTGTTAAGATAAACCACAGATAAAGTTTTTAATTTGGTACAAATGTTGCGGTTTTTAAGGATGCATCAGTGCAAGATGGTTACAATTATTACCATGAAAACAATTATATGGTGAGGTATAAAAAGGTAAAACATGAATATCTTTATTATTGCTGAAATTGGCATCAACCATAATGGAAATATAAATATTGCAAAACAACTCATAGATATTGCAAAGGATGCCGGAGCTGATGCGGTCAAATTCCAGAAAAGAACTATAGATATTGTATATTCTAAGGAACTTCTCGATTCTCCTCGCGAAAGTCCATGGGGAAGTACCCAGCGCAACCAGAAGGAAGGCCTTGAGTTTGGCCTGGATGAATATCGGGAAATTGACAATTATTGTTGGCAGAAAAACATAGAGTGGTTTGCTTCGGCATGGGATATGGAAAGCCTCTATTTTCTCAGACAGTTTAATTTAAAGTACAACAAGATAGCTTCTGCCATGATCGTATATGAGGATTTCCTCAGAGAGGTTGCCTCGGAAGGAAAACATACTTTTATATCAACTGGAATGAGCACTACTGAAGACATTGGCAAGGCAGTGGATATTTTCCGCAGTGCCAGTTGCCCATTTGAGCTTATGCATTGTAGATCGACTTATCCCATGTTAGATGAGCAAGCCAATCTAAACTGTATTGAGGCTTTACGACAGCTATACAAATGCAACGTGGGGTATAGTGGCCATGAAACTGGACTTGCGGTATCGTATGCAGCTGCAGCCATGGGTATCACTTCGTTAGAACGCCATATTACAATTGATCGTGCCATGTATGGCTCAGATCAGGCAGCTTCCATTGAGCCTACTGGATTCCGATATCTTGTCGGTGCAGTAAGAAAGATCGAAAAGGCCATGGGTGATGGAGTACTTGGTATAAGAGAAGAGGAAATACCCATTGCGAAGAAGTTGAGAGCACATATTCCCCGGCATTCAAGCAGTCTGGAGAAAGCATGTCTCAGGTAGTTGCCATAATTCCGGCAAGATCAGGTTCTAAAAGTATTCCTGATAAGAATATCAAGCACTTAGCAGGCAAACCATTGATTGCTTACAGTATTGCAGCTGCACGATTAGCAAAGAATATAGATCGCGTTATTGTTTCAACTGATTCTCAGAAGTATGCAGACATTGCTACCCAATATGGAGCGGAAGTTCCTTTCTTAAGGCCAGTGGAGATTTCCGGAGATACCTCCACTGATTACCTGTGCATAAAACATGCTCTTGACTGGATTCAGGATCAAGAAGGTAGCCAGCCTGAATATCTCGTCCATCTCAGGCCAACAACTCCGCTGAGAGATTCCCGCTGCATAGAAGATGCGATTGAATTACTAAGGAACAATGAGGTGGCTACTGCATTGCGTTCTGTCCACGAGATGTCGGAATCTGCCTATAAAACCATGGAGATCGAAACCGGTTTTCTCAAGCGTGTATTCTGCGGATCGTTTGATCTCGACGCTGCAAATGATAACCGCCAGCGGTTCAGTAAAACGTACCATCCTAATGGCTACGTTGATATAATAAGAAGCTCCTTTGTTAGAGAAAATCAGAAGTTACACGGCAACTGTGTTCTAGCCTATATTTCAGAGTCTGCTGTAGAAGTTGATACAATAAATGATTTTGCCTATCTCGAGTATAAAGTCGCATCAAACCCTTCATTGGTAAACAGGCTATTTGAATGAAACAGATGAAATACACATTTTCAAGAACACCGGTTGAGGTTCCTTCCATCGAGACAAAGCATAGGAGAATAAAGACTGCAATCCCTGCGCATGGAACAGAATCGATACTTTTAGAACTCGAGAAATATGAATCCAGGTCGATGCAAGGACAATTGCCCATTGTCTGGGATCGGGCTGAAGATTTTAATGTCTTCGACAAGAGTGGAAATAAATGGATCGATTTTACTTCGACGATATTTGTATCGAATGTCGGACATGCAAATCCAAGAGTTTTAGACGCAATAAGAGGGACGTTGGATAAACCTCTGCTGCATTGCTATGCCTATACTCATGAATTACGATTGGAGTATTTAAGAGAACTTATCGGGTTTACTAACGGACAGTTTGAAAAAGCATTTTTACTTTCTGCCGGTACAGAAGCAACCGAGGCAGGGATGAAGCTTGCCCGTATGTATGGACAGAAAAAATGCAAGCGAAGACCGGGCATTATTTGTATCGAAGGCAACTGGCATGGCAGGACTATGGGCGCCCAGCTAATGAGCAGCAATTCCTTTCAAAAAGAATGGATAGGTTATTACGACCCCAATATCTATCATATACCGTTTCCCTATCCGTGGTCTTTAAATACCAGAAGCGGCGCAGACTTCTTACAGGCCGGAATTGATCGTCTTGTTTCTGGCGGCTTGGATCTAAAGAAGGATGTTTGCGCATTTATGCTGGAGACTTTCCAGGGCTGGGGCGCAGTGTTTTATCCGCAGGACTTTGTACAGGCCACAGAGCAGATATGCCGAAAAAATGACATATTGCTTGTTTTTGATGAGATGCAGTCTGGTTTCGCGCGAACTGGGAAACGTTTCGGATATGAGCATTATCAAGTCAACCCCGATTTGATTTGTTGTGGTAAAGGCATGGGATCAGGAGTCCCTCTTTCCTGTGTAATGGGCAGCACCGAAATAATGGACTTACCTGATGTAGGGAGCATGAGCAGTACACACTCAGCCAATCCGCTCGCATGTTCCGCCGGGCTTGCGACCTTAAAGGAAATTGAAGAAAGAGGCCTTGTAGAAGAGTCGAATCGGAAAGGCAACCTGATGTATGAAGAACTTGTTCATATAAAAAATAAATATTCCGGGCATATATCATATGTTTCTGGAAAGGGTCTTGTCGCAGCTTTGCTATTCCAGGACCCTCAATCAGGCAAGCCAGATTCAATACTGCCAAGTAAATTGTCTGAAAGGTGTATGCAAAAAGGCTTGCTTGTAGTTCATACAGGACGTGAATCAATTAAAATCGCTCCGCCACTTACAATACCCGATGAGGCATTATTGGAAGGGTTGTCAATTATAGATGAAGCACTTAGTGAAATAGTAGATTAAGACACATGGTTAATAAAATACGTCATACAGGAATAGTAGTGGATGACCTTTCGAAGTCGTTGCGTTTTTACAGAGACCTGCTGGGTTTTGAGGTTGTAAAGCGAACGGAAGAAAACGGTTCGTATATCGAGAAGATACTAGCCTTAGACAATGCATCAGTAACGACGGTTAAAATGACTTCCCAGGACGGCCAGATGATAGAATTGCTAAGCTACACAAGACCATCAGAAATAAAACAGGAAAGAAAGATTAACGACATTGGTTTATCGCACATTGCCTTTGCTGTTAAAGATATTGATGGTGCGTACGAAAAATTAAGGAAAGAGGCCGTTGTATTTATAAATAACCCGGTATTATCACCTGATGGTTATGCAAAAGTTGCATTCTGCCGGGCGCCGGAGGGGACTTTTGTCGAACTCGTTGAAGTCCTTCGATAGCGCATATTATAAGGAAATTGCATTCAATGAACATGGATGTCCTCGACAAAAATATGTTGGCGCTGGTTGGCTTTGACCATACCTGTCAGGATGATTATTTCCCAAAACCGGTGACCCTGAGAGACGGCAGAGACGCTACTATCTGGGTACACAATCAGACCGGCCACGGTATTCTTGATCCGGAGTTCTGGCAGCCAGAGGATTTCTACGAGAGTCAATACAGGGAGGAATTCAGTGCAAAATCAGGAACAAAGATAGCGCCTGCAGAACACCTGAGGATATATAATGAGTTAAACGAAAAACAATTTTGCTGCTTTTCTCAACACCTGAGCAAAGAAACAAAATGTCTGGAGATTGGTTGTTCTTTTGGCGGGATACTGAACAAAGTCGCCAGGGTAGTTGACGTGTGTCATGGAGTAGAAGCCAATAAAGAAGATGCGGCCTTTTTGTGTCAGCAGAATAGAAAGGCAAAGATATTTAATACAACATTTGAAAAAGCTGAGTTACAAAAAGATTTTTACGACATTGCTGTCAGCATTGAAGTGCTCGAACATACGTTTTCACCACGCGATTTTCTGGTAAAGTGTTTTTCCGTCTTAAAACACGGCGGAATACTGCATCTTGAGGTACCGAATCATAATGATGCACTCCTCAGTACCTACAAAGACGAAGGCTATGAAAGGTTTTATTACCACAAGGCCCATATCCATTATTTTACAAAAGATTCACTTCTGGAGATTTGTAAAAAATGTGGTTTTGAAGGTCGTGTCTCAAGCTTTCTGATGTATCCGTTTTTCAATCACGTCTGGTGGTCACAAAATCACACTCCTCATAGATGTGCTGCCTCTGCGCTCTCAACTCCAAAACCGGCTGATGATACACCCGCCGGGAATGTTATTAATGAATTTTACAAGAAAACTGAATATGAATATGAACGTATGATTAATGAATATGTGCTTGGCGACTGCCTTATATTCCAGGGTAGAAAGACTTACAAACAATCCTCACAAAATCAGTGCAGGGGTAAACAATGGTAGGAAATGTAAAATGAATCAAAGCGGACTGTATGGTTTATCAACCATAAATATTGAGCTTACCAACAGGTGCAACAAAGAATGCTGGATGTGCGGACGACGGAAGGTTGAAAGAGACTTACCTCATCTGACCCTGAATTACGGAGACATGGAGTTTTCACTTCTCAAGAGGATTGCTGAACAATTGCCTCCAAACATTGTAGTTCAATTGCACAACAATGGTGAACCGCTTCTTTATGCGCGTCTTTATGAAGCGATAGCGTTGTTTAATGACCAGATTACCTCTTTTGATACTAACGGAAAACTGCTTCTTGAAAAAGCAGACCAAATCATCGGCAATCTTGATACTATGGCAATTTCTGTTATTGAAAATGACCCGGAAGGTGACGAACAATACGAAATTATTAACAAATTTCTTGAAATAAAGGCCGACTCAAAACCACGGGTAATAGTACGCCTGAATGGAAATGTTGATTCTTACAGATATGAAATACTTGACATCACCGTTGCCCGAAGGGCGCTTCACGCTCCCATGGGAAGCTATAATTATAAGAAAAAGCACCCCACGGTACCGGAAATAGGTATTTGCCTTGATTTCCTCCATCACATGGCAATCAACAAGGATGGAGAAGCCTCGATTTGTGTAAGATTTGACCCTGAAAGAACAGGCGTTATTGGCAATGCGAACAAACAGTCCCTTGCTGAGATATGGTGCGGTGAAAAAAGAATGACTTGGCTAAATCACCACAAGCAGGGAAGGAGAGCCCTCGTGCCATTGTGTTCGCATTGTGAGTTCTGGGGTGTCCCGACAGGAGCAGATTCTAAAATAACAGCTCATATTTGAATTGAAAGTGTGGATTATACATGAGAATTCTCTTCATAGTTTATGATAATGAGTCCTTTATCGGCACTTTCCCGTTGGGAATTGCCTACCTTGCCTCGTCTGTCAGAAAGGCCGGATATGAGGTTACGATTTACCTTCAGGATGTGCATCATTATTCTGAAGAGGATTTGGCTGATTATTTGAATGATAATAAATTCGACGTAATTGGCGTGGGTGTAATCGCAGGTTATTATCAGTACAGGAAGCTCTTGAAAATCTCAGAAACAATAAACAATTCAAAGAATAGACCGAGTTTTTATGTTATTGGTGGACATGGCCCTTCTCCCGAACCAGAATACTTTCTCATGAAAACAGGTGCAGATGTAGTTGTTATGGGAGAAGGAGAACAAACAATGGTTGAGTTGCTGGACGCTATTTCAGACAGAAAGCCATTTAGTCAGATCGACGGAATAGCCTTTCGCAACGGCAAACAAGCAACTGTTAATCCAAATCGTACACTCACCAAAGATATTGACAGCATCCCATGGCCAGCGTATGACATGTTTCCAATTGAATATTACCGACTCATGCGACTGCCTCATTCGACGAATCGTGATTTCGTTATGCCGGTACTTTCAGCGCGCGGATGCACTTTCAAGTGCAACTTCTGCTATCGAATGGAAACAGGATATAGAATCAGGAATGCAGAGGTAATCGTTGAAGAGATAAAATACCTCCAGAAGCAATACCGAATTACCTATATTGATTTTGCCGATGAGCTGCTCATGTCATCAAAGACTCGGGTAGAAGAATTATGCCGGGCTTTCCAAAAGGCAAATTTGAAATTTAAATGGTATTGCAATGGGCGGCTTAACTATGCGGAGACTTCTATCCTGAAACTCATGAAAGATTCCGGTTGCGTTTTCATCAATTATGGAATCGAGGCCTTTGATGATGAGGTATTAAAAAGCATGAATAAGGCATTAACAACACGACAAATTTTAAAGGGCATTGAAACAACGTTAGATGCGGGGATTAGTCCTGGTTTTAACATTATCTTCGGCAATATCGGTGATAATGAACAAACCCTGCAAAAAGGCGTTGATTTTCTGTTGAAATATGATAACTGTGCAGAACTACGAACGATTCGCCCGGTAACGCCATATCCGGGGTCTCCACTTTACGACCATGCCATTACCAAAGGACTGCTGGATGGTGTAGATGATTTCTATAACAATAAACATATTAATTCAGATCTGTTGGCGGTAAATTTCACTCACATGAGTGACAGGGTATTTCACGAGAAACTGATGGAGGCTAATATGACCCTCATCGAGAATTACCATAAGAAAAAACTGGACAAAATGGGTGAGGTTACAAGAAATCTTTATCTGAACAAGGATACAACGTTTCGTGGTTATCGGCAAACCTGAACTTCAGACTTATCTAATTTCTATCTGCTACTAAAAAATACTCTCTGGAAGAAACCATATGTTTACAGGTATATACGAAAACTATAATGCTGCAAGGCTGGATACGAACTCGCTTGTTAATCTGTTCGACGGGCACATATGGGTTGAAAGTGTAAAACATGCAACCGTCGATGCTATCAATAACATAGATAACCCCGATTATCCCTGCCAGTGGTACGAAAGAGAGCTTATAACACTTCTTGCTTTGGAGATGACCAGAAAGGGCTGTATCAGTGTGCTTGATTTTGGCGGCGGCCCGGCAACAACTTTTGCAAGCATTATAGGCAAATTGCCTTCGGGCAATCTGCAGTATCACATTGTGGATACTCCTGCCAACTGTGAACTTGGGAAAAGCTTATTCCCGAATGAAACAAGACTGCATTTTTTAAACGCAAATCCAGATAATGATCTTGATTTTCAACTGCCTCAGACAAAATACGATATCATCTTATCCAGCAGCACGATCCAGTACTCACATAACTGGAGGCAGCTTATAAAACTCCTGATAGAGTGTGATCCTGAGTTTTTCGTGTTGTTACGGTTGTTGACTGGCCCAATGCCTACGTTTACCGCTATTCAATCTGTGACCATGTCCTATGGACCTTATAAGGATTATTATGTCGGCGCTATACCTTGTACTTTTGTTAATCGTAACGACTTGTCCGCCTTTTTTGAATTACGCGGTTATGACGTATTTCTTGATATATTTGGCAGAAGCTATGACGAGGAATTAAAACAGCTTCCTGCACCATATTGCAATGGTCATTTGAAGACAATGATATTCATAAAAAAGAGGGGTTAACTGTTTTTTATTTTACTGATGGTTTTGATATACAAATACATAGTAATAATCAATGAGATACTATAGATACACGCCAACTTGTTTTGTTGAAGACGCTTTCCAGTGGGAAGCGCTGCGAAAGCACAAAGGAAGCAATTACAAAGATATTCAGATCGTTGCAGTGACCCCGGAGGCTGATTTTCTGGCGAAATCATCAGGAATGTCTTATCAGTCAATAGAAGATTTTTATCATTGGGATGAACTGAATAGGTTAGGAGAAGAAAATATTAATATCACTGAGCATCTGTGTGACGAGTTTGACAGGATACTGTACTCATTTGCTCATAAAATACCAAGTATTGAATTGGTTACGACCAAGGCGTTTTTTCATCCAATAAAAGGGTTTCTCGACAGCATAACTATGCGCGCATTTCCGGTAAAATCAGTATTTAAATATATTCAGCCTTGCATGGTTATGTGTTTCCCTCAACCGGAATATAAAATAACCGGACCTGGGTTGTTAGATAAGCCCTCCTTATCCTTAACCAGCAGAATTGTCCCGATGGTTGCCGATGGCGTAAATTGTAACATCGAATGGATTCACCATGACACGGTAATTGCCGGTAAATATTCCAGTTCACCAACAGTAAATAAACTATCGCACACGGGATGTATATCCGAATTGAATATAAACCTGGATGCACGTATAGAATTGTTTCGCAAGGCAGTACAGAATAGCACTTCTCATATCCCATTAGAATCAGACAAAATAATTCTCCTGACTGACAAAGGCCTCGATGGGTTCACTGATAAAATATTAACACTTTGGTCAAATTATAATCAAACTGCGATTGCAAGCCCTGGAATTCTGAATTCGGGAAATATTCAAATTGATCAAAAGCTATTACATACTCTCTTTTACGACATAGGACAGATTCTTTGGAATAAAGTATATAATACTCCATCCATAAGACAATTGCTTCACCTGCATGGCATTGACAGCTTTCCTTTGATTGAACCTCTTTTACGCTTATTATTGACGAAAGAACTTCTGATCCTTATGTTTCAAGCACCTTTTATAGAAAACAACATCAAGAAACTAAACAATGCTGTCGTGATGATTGGAGGCATGATTTATGGCAATACTTCGATAGCGAGGGCATGTGATAAGTACAATATCCCGGTCATTTCCAACCATCGGGGCGGATTCATTGGGTATAATCTGATGCCTTTTCATGAGCGCTACGACCTTGCTGACGCCGATTATTTTATTTGTAGCGGAAACGGCGCGGCACATACATTCAAAAACCCTTCTCCTATGGCGCATTGGAAAGCAGACAGAAAAAGGGCAATACCAATTCCGATGGGCGCTTGTTGGTTAGATGAACTGGTCGGAAGATACAGGAATGGAATGGAACTTTCAATGTCCGTCAACCAGAAAACTGCCAACCTCAAAGTGCCGTCTAAACGAAAAACCATTATGTATGTTATGTCTGCATTGCTTGGCGATAATTGTTATATAGGGTTTATTTTTCATCCGGAAATCTGGCTATGGCGATTCCAATATGATCTGGTTACCTTTTTTACCAAATTTCCCCATATTGATCTGATATTAAAGCCACCTCTTGCAGAGAGATATCCTCAAATAACAAATCCAATATTTACCTGGTTACCCACACAGCGCCTAGAAAATGTCCATGTCTTTTCAGAAAACATTCCGCTAGAACATATTCTACCCATGGCAGATGCCTTTATTCTCGATAGTCCAAGCACGCCACTTTTACCTTTGGTCGCTTCTGAGAAACCGTTTTTAGCATATTTTGATCGCTCCTTTTTTCAATTAGTTCCTGAAGCCTCTGAGCAACTAAAAAAACGCGCTTTCTATTCCAACAACAGAAAAGATTTTTTTTATCAACTGGAAAATTATCTCAATACTCCCGATTGGACATCGTCTACACCAGTTAATGATGAATTTCTCTGTAATTTCGGAACACATCTGAATGACGGCAGGTCTGCAGAAAGAACATCGGAATTTTTGTACAAGCTGGCAACAGACACCTACAATTAAGAAATACGATATGATGAATACCTTAACAGTTCACGATACATTTTCAGCGATAAAGGCCGCCGTTGGCAATAATCTGTCATTTATGCCCACTCAACTTGCCATTGAAACGGTAAGGGCATGCAATGCTGATTGCATCATGTGCCCTTCTTCTACCATGAAAAGAGAAAGGGGTATAATGACGACTGAGACGCACCAGACAATTCTTAAAAAAATATCTGATTGGGGTGCGCCAATATCAATTATTTCACATGCGGGGCTAGGTGAACCTCTTTTAGACACAAGGCTTGAGGATAGAATAAAAAATGAAAAGAACTGCTTTCCAAATGCGAAAATAGTTGTCTATACAAATGGTAGTCTCCTTAGCAGAGAGCGATCATTTTTCTTGATTGAGTCCGGTGTGGATGTTGTTTCTGTTAGTATCAATGCGTTTCGGAAGGATACTTATAAGGCAGTGATGAAACTGGAGAGAGATACTACCTACGGAAATGTTGAGCGGTTTTTGGAGATGAAGCAAAAGAGTGGCTCAAAAACTACGTTACATGTTTCGATGGTCAAGACCGATCTCTGTTCATTCGCGGAAGTCGAGGAATTTAAACAATACTGGGGATCAAAACAAATTCAAGTAATAACACCGCCATGGATTAGTTGGGGCAACCATTTAAAACATTCCATTATAAAAGAGCAACTACCATGTTTTTATATTTGGAAGGTTATGATGATAGACCATGATGGAACCGTGAAAATGTGTTGCGAAGATTATGATTCACAATATCCCATGGGAAATTTAATGAAACAGACGCCTTCTGAAATATTTAATGCTCCTCGTATGCTGCAACAACGTGAAAATCAGTTAAACGGTAATTTCTTGTGGCCGGAAATTTGTAAGAATTGTATAGAAACGCATGAATCTGCCAAAGCATTTTGGCAAAGCAATCCGGAACTTGCATGGGATGGTAATTATCACCGCAGTGAGCAAGGCATGAATACGGAAAAGGTTTTTCACTATAAAACTAATACCCATAAAACCCCAACAAATAAAACACCTCAAGAAACAGTTCCGCCAGGACGGGAGTCAAGTCAAATGAAGGAACTACTTAATAATTTTATAATAGCGCTTGAATCATTAACCCAAGAACAATACAAATCAGTTATGGGACATATGTTGGCAAAAGGATTGGAAATAAACAATTTTGATTATCCTCAGAATATATGGCCACCCCCTACGCCTGCACGCTTCTACATAAATAAATTTTTGCATCTGTATAAAAATAAGGTCAAGGGACGTTGTGTTGAATTTTCCCCTCCCGTCTATAAGGAGATGTTTCGTGACTGTAATGATATTACTTCATATGATGTCTGGAATGTCACTGCTGGTGATGGAGTTACCATTATTTCCGATTTACAATGCGCTTCGAATGTGCCAAGCAATTATTTTGATACCATTATCCTGGTACATGTCCTTTCTGCAATTTGCGATGTATGGAAGGCTGTGAATGAAGTTAAGCGTATACTAAAGCCTAACGGGCTTGTTCTCTGCACGGTACCATCAGTATTACAGGGATATGCCCCTCATCCGAAGGATTACTGGAGATTTACAAAAGATTCGTTGTGTGATCTGTTTGCTGACTTTTCTCAGTGCGAAATGTATTCTTTTGGTAATGCTGCCACAGTAGCTGGATCACCGTTCTATCTGATGACACATCACTACCCGGAAGGGTTCTTGTCTAAGAATTCTGAGAATTGCCCCAGTATTATTACTGCAGCCGCATGGAAATAACTTATAAGGAGTAATTCTGCCAATGATTATTAACATACTTGACACTTCAATATGTGATAATAATTTGGGTAATCAGATTATCATGGAGTCGGTAAATAACGATCTTCGTGATATTTTTCCAACAGCTTTTTTTATTAAACTTCCCTATATAGATACTCTTGGCAATGAAGCTATAAAATATATGAAACAAGGTGATTACCTTTTCCTGGGTGGCACCAATGCTTTGTCAAGCGAAATGGAAAACTACAAACAAATAGGAATCGATCACAATAACTATAAACACATAGAGAACGTAATACTTATGGGTGTTGGATGGTGGCAATATCAAGGAAATGTAAGCTCTTATACCGAGAAAATATTGAAGCATTGCTTACATTCGAATATATACCATTCTGTTAGAGATACGTATACAAAAAATAAATTAAATACTCTGGGCATTGATAATGTATTAGTTACCGGATGCCCTACCTTATGGGGATTATCACCAGAACATTGTAAGCAAATAAAGAAAGGGAAATCTGATAATCTTCTTTTGAGTTTTACCAATTATTCGCAAGACAAAAGAGATTTGGATCTTTTCAAATTACTCAAGAACAATTACAAAGATATATATTTATGGGTACAAGGACCGGAAGATTTAGAATATGCCAGAAATATTGGAAGAGAGATACATATAATACCTCCACGTCTTGACGCTTTGGATGAATTGCTTTCCTCAAACATTGATCTTGATTATATTGGCACGAGACTTCATGCGGGCATAAGGGCTATGCAATTTAAGCGAAGAAGTATCATAATTGGAATTGACAATAGGGCAATAGAGATGGGAAAGGACATTCATTTTCCTATTGTTTTGAGAGACGACCTAAATTCTTTACAGAATAAAATATATGATGAATTTGAGACACGGCTGAGGATTCCCTTTGATGAAATCGACAAATGGAAGATGCAGTTTCAAGAAACAACTAGTGCATTATTTAACAAGAAACGCTTTTGTACAAAAAACAGCACATATTTCTCTATAAAACCGGTTAGTAATGTTTTTGGGTTTGATCGAGGCCTGCCAATCGACCGTTACTATATTGAGAAATTTCTAGAAACAAATAAGTCCTGTATTTACGGCATGGTTTTAGAAATTGGCGATAGTTCCTACACTCAGAAATATGGTTCAGGAGTTATTGAAAGCGAAGTGTTAAATGTCACACCCTCACAAAATGCAACGATAATAGGTGATTTGTCTACCGGTAAAAACATCCCTGAATCGGCTTTTGATTGTATTATTCTGACGCAAACGATTCAAACGATTTATGATGTAAAATCGGCGTTAAACAATGCTATGAAAGCATTGAAACCTCAAGGCACTTTGCTCATTACCACTGCAGGAATCAGCCAAATTTCCCGGTATGATATGGATCGTTGGGGAGATTATTGGCGATTTACCGATAAATCACTTAAAATGCTCCTGGCTGAAATTGCGCCTGAGGATGCTATTCATATTGATACTTACGGAAATGTCGCCGTTGCTAAAGCATTTCTTGATGGTTATGCCCTCCATGAATTAGCGCCAGAGGTTCTGGAATACAAGGACAAAGATTATCAGGTACTTTTATCTGCAAGAGTACAAAAACGAGAAAATCCATTAACTCAAAAAACGCACACGCCATCAAGGTCTTTGACTGCGCCTTTAATCCTTCTTTATCATCGAGTTGCAGATGACCCAATTGATGCTCAATTGCTTGCTGTTTCACCTGAAAACTTTGAAGCCCATCTAAAAGAACTTGCCGAGAACTACCGGGTTATACCACTTCATCAACTCCTCAAAGATGTACGCAATAACACATTCAATGCGGATATGATTGCCCTAACTTTTGATGACGGATATCTGGACAATCTTACCCATGCAGTACCCCTGTTAGAAAAGTACGGACTCCATGCCACGATTTTTGTCACTTCTGGTACGGTAGGTTCAGACCGGGAGTTCTGGTGGGATACGCTGGAACGGGTTTTTCTTACAGGTAACGCCTTGCCTGAATTACTGAGTATAACGACTTCAGACGGTATCAAGGAATTGAATTTGACTACAGCAGAGTGGCGTCTACATGCACTTGACACAATTGGCGGTTTTCTTCGTTCCAAGCCTCCTGAAAAAATAAACCTCTTTATCAATAATTTACTTGAACAGGTTGGGGTAGAGCAAAGAGGAAGGCTTACGCACCGTATTGTAAATGTTGAGCAATTGAAGAAATTAGCAAATTCTCCCTCGATTGAAATAGGTTCTCACTCGGTTACTCATACAAAATTGAGTATATTATCACCAGAGGGGCAGCGGCAGGAAATCAGAGAATCAAGAAATCAGCTTGAATCCATTATTCAAAAACCTGTCCGCATATTTTCTTACCCATTTGGTACTGTAGACGATTTTACAACCGACACTGCGAAAATTGTAAAAGAAGAAGGATATGAAGCTGGTATTGCTAACATACAAGGGAGCATGGTTGAACCAATCAATATGTACTCAATTCCCAGACGTTTAGTGAGAAATTGGCCAGAGTTATTATTTGCAAGGTGGTTGAAAGAAAAAGATATGGCTAAATTGGAGGCCGATACTATCTCTGCCAGGACCAAAAAGCTTGTTGACTATCAGTTGAGAATAAGTACATAAAAATACTATGGTTGCAAATTTGAAGGATTCAAACATAAAGTCGAATGTATGGGAAACGAAGAGGATTTTAAATGATGGACACTGACCAAAAATTATCAATTGCTCATATAAATACCCATGATAAAGCTGGTGGCGCTGCAAAAGTTGCCTGGCGTCTCATGGAAGCGCAAAGGGCTGAAGGCAATGATGCTAAAATGCTTGTCGGAATAAAGATGAGCAATTCACCATATTCCCACTCATTTCCCATAGAAATCGATCAGTCTATACAAGCCCACTGCCAGCAAAATGGGCAACTGTTTTATGAATATCAAGGTAGTCATCGGTTAATAAATAATCTGCTTGTCCGTACTGCTGATATTCTGCATATACATAATTTACATGGTGGGTATTTTAACCCTTTTTCTGTTTCGGCTCTTTCACACCTAAAACCAGTAATATGGTCATTACATGATATGCAATCAATTACCGGGCACTGTGCCCATTCATTTGATTGCGAACGGTGGAGAATTGGTTGTGGGGAATGTCCATATTTAAATACAGAACCTGCAATTCGGATGGATACATCAGCACAGTTATTTCAGGATAAGAAATTCATCTATGAACATGCTCATGTATGGATTGCTTGTCCTTCCCAATGGCTTAAGAATAAGGTAGAAAGAAGCATTCTACGGAATCAACCCATTGAATTAATCCATAATGGTATTGATACAAAAGTCTTTAAGCCCTGCGACAAAAAGGAGTCCAGAAGGAGGTTTGGTATTCCTGAAAATGTTTTGGTAATTGGAGCTGTTGGGCATGGTGGAACAATAGAAAATCAATGGAAAGGTGGAGAATACACCCGGGCAGCGTTAGCGGCATTTATGCCAAAATATCCTGATTGTGTGTTTGTGAATATTGGAGCAAATTCGGAGTCTTACGATCCGCGGATTATAAATATTTCACATATTGACAATGAATCTAAACTAGCACAAGCATATTCTACACTTGATATATTCCTTTATACCTCTATCGCTGATAACTGCCCACTGGTTGTTCTTGAAGCTTTATCCTGCGGCATTCCTATGGTGACATTTGATGTAGGAGGTATACCGGAGCTTGTTCGTGATGGCACGGATGGCTGTGTCTCCGAATATAAGAATGTTCAGGAAATAGTACAATCACTAGAAGAATTGGCTGCTGATGCTGGTTTATGCAGCAAATACAGTCATAATGCTCGTGAAAGTGCAGTCTCAATGTTTGATCATAAGATTGTTTTTAAACACTATGAAAAATTATATGAACGTTGTTTAAAAAAACGCCGGACGCATTCAAAAGAAGTCAAATATTTTCCGTTATCAAAAATACCGAAGATTGTCCTTACGAAACCATTTTTAGAAGCCGAGGATTCAAAGGCAATGGTCAAAAATCAAGATTCACTATCCTTAGATTCGCTAAACCGAGAAGCAGAACTAAAAATGCATACGAGAAATTATACAGGGGCAAAATTGGTTCTTTTAAATATTATAAAAAAATACCCAAATGACATAAACGCTCTCAATAACCTTGCTGTAATTGAAATCATCGAAAAAAGTTGGGAACATGCGGCAGAATATTTGAGAAAAGCACTAGTGATTGATACTGCTGATAAAACCACACTGAATAATGTTAAATACCTGGAGAAACAACTCATTTTACATAAATCAGTATTAGGCGCAGAAAAAATAATTGAACAAAAAGAATACTCAGAAGCACGTGAGATATTAAAGAAGGTTCTTGAAATTGACAATAAACATGTTGACGCGTTAAACAACCTTGCCGTTATCGAAATTATCGAAAAGAATTTTATTCCAGCCAGAAGCCTTTTGGAAAAGGTATTGAATATAGATAGTACTAATGAAACTGCACTGGAAAATATTGCATGCATAAATCGTAATCAAACCACATACTCTCCTGCCATAGGAAATGAATCTTCTGTTAAAATTGATGTGAGTATTGTCGTTGCCACAAAAAATCGCGCCAAACTTCTTGATGAAATGCTTACCAGTCTAAAAAACTCCGCACAAGGTGTAATCTATGAAGTAATTGTTATTGATGGTGGGTCCTCTGATGACACTTTAGAAATCCTTCGTAAACATGGAATAAACCAGATTTATAATGAATTAGAATATTTTGGTGAAGGTAAACATTCATGGCCTCAATTATACAATTTCGGTTTTACAAAAGCTCAGGGTAAATGGGCCATGTATGCAAGCGATGATATTATTTTTAATGCGGGATGTTTTTCTAAGGCTGTTGAACTATTGGACAAACAAAACCCAGAGGTTTCAGGCGGAATTTTCTTTTATAAAAATTTGATCGCTGAACCAGGTTGGGATAGATTTGGTATCGATTTTACTTACGGCCAGAAATTATTAATGAATTATGGGTTACTAAGAAGGGAATCCTTTTGTGAAGTGAATGGATTAGATGAAGTGTACAAATTTTACTGTGCAGATGGTGATCTATGTTACAAATTATACGAAAGGGGCAAAAAACTTATTCCGTTACCACAATCTCTGGTTATTCACAATAATTTTCTCGATAGTCAGAAAAAATCAAACCTTAATAATAGTAAACAAGATATTGAATTGTATTTACGAAAGTGGAAGCATTTTGTTTCTACCAATAAAACACCAGAACCGAGACGTTTGTTCCTCGAAACGAGCCTTAGAAATGAATTGGACATAAAGAGTACATTTATATCTACTGAGCCATCACAAACAACGCAAATCAAAACGCATAAAAATACTCTTGATCAGCTTCGAATGACTGGCGTTTGGTTTGATGGCCAGCCGCTAAGGCTACACCTTGGCTGTGGTGAAAGGCATTTGGGTGGATATGTAAATATTGATTACCCGTCAATTGAACATACTGTACAAACAAAGTCGGCTGCGGACGTGTTTGCCGACATTACCGCTCTGCAGTTTCCGGATCAAACTGTTGATGAAATTCGGTTGCATCATGTTTTTGAACATTTTGATCGACCAGCGGCACTTGCATTACTATGTAAATGGAATCTATGGCTGAAAACTGGAGGTAGTATTCTCATAGAAACACCTGATTTTGAGGCAAATTTGGCACTCATAGAATCTCCTCAATATTCGTATAAACAAAAACAAGGGATCCTAAGACACATATTTGGATCTCATGAAGCTGAATGGGCAGTACATAAAGATGGATGGTATAAAGACAAGTTTCAGCATGTTTTAAGTGGTTTTGGATTTGGCGATATACAGTTTGAATATACAGAATGGCAAATGACCAAAAACATAACAGTTCGGGCAAAAAAACAACGAATTGTTAATTTGTCAGAATTACAACAGGTTGCGAAATATTTGTTACGCAATAGCATGATTGATGAGTCTGCAAGTGAGGAAAGACTTTGGCAGGTGTTGTGTCATAAATTCGAGGAATTATTAATTAAAACGGATCGTGATAAGTCACCGAAACTTTCCATTTTTATACCTGTATATAACAGCGATAAATATCTTGCCGAAACCCTTGACTCGATACTTGCACAGACCTTTCAGGACTTCGAAATAATTATCGCTGACGACGGTTCTATCGACAAATCGCTTGAAATTGCCAGGGTTTACGAGAACCGTGATAAAAGAATTAAAGTTTTACCCTTGCCACATAAGGGTGAAGTTATAGCACGAAATGAGGCAGTAAAATACACTAACCCCAATTCAAAATATTTACTCAATCACGACAGCGACGATATCTCACTACCAACTAAATTGAAGAAATTGATCGAATACTTAGAAACAAACCCTGCGGTGGCAATTGTGGGATGCTATGCAGAGTACTTTGATGACAAAGGCAATTGTAAAGGCCAACCTACGCTTGAATGGCATCCGGAACGCATTCGTAAAACCTTTGGCGAAGTAAATTCTATGATTAACAGTGCCTCCTTAATCAGAAGGGAAGTATTTGAAAAAACAGGATGCTATCGTGAAGAATATCGCAGTGTTGATGATTACGACTTCTTTGCGCGTGCATTAATAGCGGGTTTTGAACTGGCAAATATTCCTGAGGTATTGCACAGGATCCGGCTACACCCGGCAAGCGTTGGAAGTACGCGGACAAATACACAACAAATACTTGCTGAAAATATCCGCAAGAACTATAAACAACAGAACTTTAAAGAACACGATACAGGACAACCCGATAAACCAGGTTGTGATAATTTAAATGGTAAAACAAAATTTCAACAGTTAAACAAGTCTCTTTCCATTCTTCATACCGTTGAATTCTATTCCCCCCATACAGGAGGAGCGGAAATCGTTGTTCAGCAAATATCGGAGAGACTTGCAAAACGCGGACACCGCGTCACAGTAGCCACGACAAAACTCGATAATCGCATATTTCATGAACTTAATGGTGTTCAGATTGAAGAATTTTCTGTTAAAGGTTCACTTGGAAATGGAATTCTTGGCCAGGATATTGAGCATTACAATGATTTCTTGCGTTATCACCCAGCGGATGTGATGATGAACTATGCTGCTCAGCAATGGGCAACTGATTTAGCGTTCGAGGCTTTGCCAATGCGAAAAAATAAGGTCAATATCATTGCACCGTGTGGCTACTCCGCACTCTCAAACAGCCGTACAATCCGTTGGTCACAATTTGCAGATTACTTCAATCGCATAATTCCAACGATTGTTCCACAGTACGATGCGGCAATTTATCACTCTGCATTGTATCAAGACTTTGAATATGCCAATAATCATGGATTTACACACAGCATGGTAATTCCCAATGGTGTTGATGAAGAAGAATTTCTACGACTACCACTGACAAACTTTAGGGAAAAATACAATATCAGAACACCTTTTTGGGGAATATGTGTAGCAAATTTTCATGAAGGAAAGGGACAGGAAAGAGTTATTGAGTGTGTAAAAAAGATGAATAGGTCTGATTTTACCATGGTTTTTATTGGAAAGGAAGGCGCTCAATTATCAAATTTGAAAGCACAGGCCGCTGGTATGAACGTACAATTTTTCATGGATATTCCGCGTGAAGACACCCTTGCTGCTTATCATGAGGCAGATATATTTTTGTTTGGTTCTCATATTGAAGCATCACCCCTTGTGATTATTGAGGCCAAGGCATCGAAAACGCCCTTTGTTTCCACTGATTGTGGAAATGTCCGTGAGTGGAAAGGTGGCATCGTCTGTGCGCCTGAAGATATGGCAATTCATGCAAACAATATTTTGGATAATGAAAGTCTTCGAATACAACTTGTAAATGAAGGCTATCGTGAATGGAAAGAGAAACTTACCTGGGAGTCTATCGTAGACAAGTATGAAGAATTGTATCTAAGACTTTTACGAGAAAAGCGAAATATTTCTTCCAAGAATACATACACACAAGACACAAAGAGCTTTTCAGAGAGTAATCAAGTTCAGAATAACAATAATGAATCAATTATCGCAAATTTATCATCTGCGCTCTTTAACAAGGCAGAAGTATTTTTCCAAAATGGCGCATATAACGAGGCTATTAATAACTACAAAAAAGCCATTGAGAGTAACCCAGCATTTTATAATGCATACGATAGTCTTGCCATTGCATATGCAAAAGTAAATCAAACAGATAATGCTATAATTTATCTTGAAAAGGCAATTCGTTTGCGCAGCGGAGATGCTTCTGTCTATAACAACCTTGGTGTCTTGTATTTCAAAAAAGGGATGTGCTTAGATGCAAAGACATATTTTGAAATAGCATTATTAATAAACGTTAACTATAAAGAGGCACAACAAAATCTTGAAAAAGTTGATAACATTCTGAATAAAACATCACCTACAGAAAAAACTAATCAAATAATTGGACTCATATTCAGTAAAGACAGGGCAATGCAATTAGATGGTACGTTAAGGTCATTTTATATGCATTGTAAGGATACTCAATTAACCGATTTGACGGTAATCTATAAAACATCAAATGCGTTGCATGACAAACTCTATGATGCCTTGAAAAAAGAGTATAGCAATGTGATATTTATTAAAGAGAAAGACTTTAAAGAACAGGTATTACCGCTTATAAGAAAATACACGTATGTTTTGTTTTTAGTAGACGATAATATATTCGTGAGAAATTTTTATATTACTAACATTACCAGAAGTATTGATATGAATAAAAACGCTATTGGATTCTCTTTGCGACTTGGTGAAAATACCGTTTATTGCTACGCCCTCAATGCTGCGCAAAAACTTCCGATGTTTTCAAGTGTTGAAAAGGACATTTTAAAATACGATTGGGTACACGCTGAACTTGATTTTGGTTACCCGCTGGAAGTATCAAGCTCTGTGTATAGAGTAAAGGAAATTTATCCCCTTCTTGCACAAATACAATTTTCAAATCCAAACACTTTAGAAAACCAAATGGCGGCTAACAAGCAAATATATGTAAATACCAGACCTATTCTTCTTTGCGGTAAATTCTCTTTTACGTTCTGTGCACCGTTAAATATTGTGCAAAATATTTGCGATAATAGAGTTGGAAGTGAAACTTGTTATTCAAGCGAGACACTTGCGAATAAATTTGGGGAAGGATACAGAATAGATGTAGATAAATACATGCATTTCACGTCCAATGCCTGCCACCAGGAAGTGCCGCTTGAACTGAGAAAGTCAAATCTATGAAGCCAGAAGTCTCGATTATTATCCCGTGTTATAACCAAGCACATTACCTGCCTGAAGCCGTTGGGTCTGTTGTAAATCAAACCTTTACTCATTGGGAGTGTATTATTGTCAATGACGGAAGCGGCGACAATACACCCCGGATTGCGAATTCTTTGATTATGCAGTATTCAGAAAAACAGATTCGGCTTATAAACCAGGAAAACAAAGGTTTGGCTGAGGCAAGAAATACAGGGATTAAGGCATCAAAAGGAAAGTACATTTTACCGCTGGATGCAGACGATTTAATTCATCCTGAAATGCTGCAAAAGACGGTCTCTTTGTTGAAAACACATCCAGAAATTGCTATTGCCTATACGGATGTA
>Ga0082335_1004276_pt1 | contig 21826 bp, 18 predicted proteins | sample Subgrocontami58m_FD_72375 | JGI IMG/M metagenome (GOLD analysis project Ga0082335, IMG submission 72375) | Subsurface groundwater microbial communities from S. Glens Falls, New York, USA - GMW37 contaminated, 5.8 m (SPADES assembly) (version 2) ...
CAGGTCTTCTGCGCCGCTATCTTCGCCATAAATGCCCACGAGGCCACGGCCTGGACCTTTATCCGCTTCATCAAGGCTATGGGCGGCAAGATCATCCACGGGTTCGCCCCTGAGGGGCCCTCGGCGCTCATGGACGGCCTGGCCAAAGGGATCAAAGAGAAGGGCGGGGAAGTTTGGACCAGGGCCAGGGTCAAGCGCATCGTGGTTGATGAAGGCCTGGTCCGTGGAGTCGTGGTGGAGAAGGGTGGTGACGAGGTGGTGGTCACTGCCAGAGCCGTGGTCAGCAACACCGGGCCTCGCCAGACGGTACAACTGGCAGGAAGGGACAGCTTCGACCGCGCCTACCTCAGGCTCATGGACGAACTCCTTCGTCCTGCTCCGTCAGTCGTCATCTACGTCTCCAGTGACCGGCCGCTGATGGAGCACCAGGGCGTCTTGATGCCCGTGGGCATGCGGCGGGCCTGTTATATTCTCACACCGACGATCCTGTGTCCGGAACTGGCGCCTCGCGGGCGGCACCTGATGGTCTCCTTCAGCGCCTTTGGGGACTCCCTTGGCCCGACAAACGTGGAAGAAGAGGTCCGCCTCAATATACAGGACCTTCGGGAGCTCTTTCCCCATTTCGACAGCCATGCCGAGATACTCATGGCGGGGACCTTCTACAAGGACTGGCCGGTCTACCACTCCTGGCCGGGCTCTGATCTGCCCCAGAAGACCCCCATTGAGAACCTGTACAACGTGGGCGACGGGGTGAAGGTGCCCGGATGGATCGGCCTGGAGGCGTCAGCCGGCACGGGACGCCTGGTAGCCGAGGACATTCAGGCGCGCCTCCGAAAGAAGTAACGATCCACAGAATTCGCAGATCACCAGCATTATCAATGTCATTCTGAGCCGGAGCGGGGGTTAGCGACATGCTTGTTATAGATGCGAGGAGCGGAGGCGAAGAATCTCGGCCTCTCCGAAGCGGCAAGCCTCTGCTAAGGCGAGAGAGATTCTTCGCTACGCTCAGAATGACATCTTTCCAGAATGACATCTTAGCAGGATGACATCTTAGCAGGATGACATCTTATAGAGTACCCCCAGGAGAACGGGGAAATCATTAAGCGCCTGGTGGGCGCCGCCCTGGGCATCGGCCTGGCCCTGGGCATCGCCCTGCTGCCTTCATTCGAGGGCCTGGACCGAGGAAACCAATTGGTCCTGGCCGTGGTAGCCATTACCCTCATCTTCCTGGTATTCGAGGTCCTGCCCTGGGCGGTCACGTCCATCTTGGGCCTAGCCCTCTTCATGGCTGTGGGGGTCAAAGTAGACGTGGCCTTGAGTGGCTTTGCGGGCAAGCCCTTCTGGTTGGTCCTCGGGGTCCTCTTCTACGGGCGGGCCATGGAGAAGACCGGACTGGCCAAGCGGGTCTCTTATCTCATCCTTGGGCTGTTCCGGCCCTCCTACGCCAGCATACTCCTGAGCTTCACGGCCATAGGTTTTGTCCTGGCTTTGGGGATTCCATCCATTACCGTGCGCGTAGCCATAGTGGTTCCCGTGGCCCTGGCCCTGACCCAAGCGCTGGGCCTAGAGGTGCAAAGCCGGGGGACGTCCCTCATTTGTCTCGGGGCCTGGATTATGGCCATCGTTCCCGGATATGCCTTCTTGACGGGCACCCTGTATGGCCCTTTCTTTCTAGGGGCGGTAACCCCGGACATACGGGACCTCTTTAGCTGGACGAATTGGCTGATCGCCTTCATGCCCCCGGTCCTGCTGCTATCAGCCCTGCTATTCGTGGCCCTCCTGGTCCTCTTTCGGCCTGAAGAACCTCTTCGAGGGGGGCGCGAAGTAGTCGCCAAAGAGATAAGAGGCCTGGGCCTCTTCGGCAAGCATGAGTGGGCGGTAGCCGCAATAGTGGGGGGGTCCGTCCTGGCGTGGGTTACCCAGTCGTGGCACGGCTTTGACTCTACCTACGTGGCCATGCTGGGAGCGGTGGCCCTCTTCGCCAGCGGGGTACTAGACGTCGAGGATATTCAGACGGGTATTTCCTGGCCGCTCATCATCTTCTTGGGCGGTCTCTACAGCCTGGCGACGATACTGCCCGCCTACCATCTGGACGCCTGGCTGGGGCGCGTTTTTGTGCCCCTGGCCGAGCCATTCATGGGCAGTCCCTTCCTGCTGGTGCCGGTGGTGGCCATTCTGGTCTACCTGGTCCGCTTCGTCGAAGTGGGGATGTGGCCCACGTTGCTGATTATCTACTTGCCGATGGTGGGGCTGGCCATGGCCCGCGGCGTGGGCCCCCACGTTCTGGCCGTGGTGGTTATTCTCTCCAGTAACGTCTTCTTCGTTCCTTACCAGACTTCCTGGGTCCCCATGGCCGAGGCCATCACGGGAGGCCGTGGCTGGGCCGCCTCCTACCGCAACCGGCTGGCGCTGGCCTTCGGGGTCCTGAACATCGTGGCTCTGATGGCAGGCACCGCCTACTGGGGGATCATCGGGCCGCTGAGATGATCCAATCCGCAGGAGAGAAACCGATCCGCAGATTACGCAGATTATTCATCCGCAGATTACGCAGATTTCACAGATTTTTTTTGCTTGCGGCAAGGAGAAGAGAGTATGGCAAGAGGAGCGTCCGGGCCAGAGGGGCATGGGGCAGGATGCTCTGCACGCGGGCATCCGTTATCCGTTCCGGCCATCCGTTATCCGTTGAGAATCGCTCCCAACTGTCTTGAAAAGGTGTCCACGGATGGAAGATAATTGTGGCAGCTTGGCCGGGGCTCCGTCCAGGGGGGCGCCGAAACCTGAAAGCTAAGATGATACTTGAAAGGACTCTAGAGGAATCCATAGCCCTTACCGAAGTGGCCCGGGGCCGGCGGCCGGCGGACCTCTACATTGCCGGAGGAAGGGTGATCAATGTCTACTCCGGCGAGGTGCTGGAGGCCGGAGTAGCCGTCTCGGGCCGCCGCATTGCCTACGTGGGCAGCTCACGGGCTATGGTTGGGACCGAGACCAGGGTCCTGGACGCCACCGGCTCCTACCTGGCCCCAGGCTATATGGACCCCCATTTTCATCCCGACTGCTACTGCAGCCCCCATACCGCGGCCATGGCTATCCTGCCCCATGGCACCACCACGATTTACAGCAACTCCTCTCTGCTGCCGCGCATCTTCAGCACGGCCGACTTCCAGCGGTGCATGGAAGAGTTGGCCCGCTTGCCCGTTAAGATCTTCTCCGGCGTGCCTGAGCAGAAGTTCTTCTACCCCCAACGGGAGCAGTTTGGCTGGGAAGAGACGGAGCAGCTCCTGAAGAGCACCGCCTCTTTCGGGTACAACGAGATCGGCATATGGACCCGCCTGCTGAACGGCGAAGAGCTGCCGCTGCGGAAGATCCTGATGGCCAGAGTCATGGGCAAGAAGGCCGATGGACATACCGCGGGCTGTTCTTACGATAAGCTGAACGCTCTGGCCGCCGCCGGGTTAACCTCCTGCCACGAAAGCCTGAAGGTCCGGGAAGCCCTGGACCGGCTGCGCCTGGGGTTCTGGGTGATGCTTCGGGAGAGCTCCACCCGCGAGGACCTGGAGGCGCTTTTGCCCGTCATCACCAGGGAAAAGGTCTCTACCAACCGCCTCCTTCTGACCAACGACGGCCTGACCGTGCCGGACCTGGTACGCCGAGGGCATATGGACCACCTGGTGAGAAAGGCTATTTCCCTGGGGGTCGAGCCTGTGACGGCCTACCGCCTGGCCAGCCTGAACGTGGCCACCTACCACGGGCTGGATGGCGACCTCGGTGGGATAGCTCCCGGACGCATCGCTGACATCCTCCTCCTGCCGGACCTGGCGGAGCCCACCCCCCATACGGTCATCGCGAACGGCGTCGTAGCAGCCAGGCGGGGTGTTCTCTTGATAGACTTCCCTACCCCCTTGTACTATAATTACGCCCGCAATCGCCACGGCGAGCCCGCCACATTGGAGCGGGTACGGGCTGAGATGTTTCTTGTCCCTGCTGCGGGCGATGAGACCGTCTTTCCGGTAATGGAAGTGTTCAACCCGGTGATAAACCGTAGAGTCGACATGGCTGTACCTTTCAGGGATGGCGCTCTCTGGCCCGACCCGGAAAAGGGGCTGATGAAGGTGGCCCTGGTGGACCGGCAACAGGGACGAATCACCACGGGTTTTTTGTCGAAGTTCGGCGCCCGCGTTGGAGGTATGGCCACTACCGAGAACGGCGCCTATCAGATCCTGGTGGTAGGGTTCTCAGAGGAGGATATGGCCCTAGCCGTGAACCGGGTCCTGGAGTTGAAAGGGGGGGTGGTAGTCGCTCAGGGAGGCGCCGTGCTCCACGAGCTGGCCTTACCCCTGGGCGGCCTCATGTCCATGGAGCCGGTCCCGGAGGTAGCAAGGAGGGTGGAAGCCATGAACTCATACCTGGCCAGCGTTGGCTTCCTGTTGGGAGACCCTTATTACTTCTTCGCGTTCTTACCGTCGACTTTCTTCCCGGACCTCAGGCTCACCACGGAGGGGCTCTACGATGTGAAAAGGGAAGAGATCCTGGTCCAGCCGCGGGAGGTTGTTTGAGAGGTCATGTATGCGCCAGGGATCGAAGCGGCCGTTTGTCGGGGATCGGCAGACCCATCCCAGTGCGAAAACGTGACGCGCCCAGTGGCCTGACGAAATTTGCAGGGAGCGCAAGCAACCGACTAAGATGGATCAGCAGCAGTCTTTGAGGATATACCCTGCATACGTAACCGTTTGGAGGAGGTAGCATGGCTATAGAGACCCGGTACACCCCACAGATCATCGATCACTTCACCCGCAAGGGCTACTGGTCGGACCTGATCATCCCCGACCGCGTGGACGAGCGGGCCCGTCTCACGCCGGACAAGGAGGCCATCGTGGACTCCCACCGGCGCGTGACCTACGCCCAGATAGCCCGCATGGTGGACCGGATCGCCCTGGGCTTCCTGGAGCTGGGTATCCGTAAGGGTGACCGGGTTACTATCCAATTCCCCAACCGCATAGAAGCCCTTGGCGTCTTCTACGCCCTGGCTAAGATCGGAGCTGTCGCCTGCCCGGTGGTCCCGTACTACCGTGGAGCGGAGGTTGGATACATCCTGGAGACCTCGGAGTCCGTAGCATTTGTAGCGCCACAGGAGTTTGGCGGGTTCGATTACTCCCAGATGGTGGCGGAGCTGAAGCCCCGCCTTCCCAAGCTGAAATACGTGGTCCTATCTGGGGACTCCGTGCCCGAAGGGACCTACCCTCTGGACCGTATGATAGAGACCCCCCTGGAATCCAAGTACCCGGCCGGCTACTTGAGGCAGTTCCGGCCCAACGCCAACGACGTCCTGGCCTTCGTCTATACCTCCGGCACGGAGTCGGCGCCCAAGGCACCCATCTGGACCCATAACGGCTGCCACAACTCCCATTGGTTCAACGAGGCCTGGAAGATAAACGAAAACGAGACTGTCCTGAACCTGGCCCCGATCTTCCACGCCCTGGGCCTGACGGAGGCCGGGTACGTCACCCCCATGGTGGCCGGGGCCCGCATGATCATGATGGACGTCTTCGATCCGGGGGAGGCGCTGAGGCTCATCCACCAGGAGAAGGCTAACGTGCTCCTGGGGGTACCCCCGCAGCTCATCTCCCTCCTCAACCATCCCAGCCTTGAAAAATATGACCTGAGTTCCTTGCGCCTGGCCACCGCCAGCGGCGGCCCGACCCCGGGAGAGGTCGTCCGCCAGCTCCGGGACAGGATAGGCTGCAAGTTCATCGCCTTCTGGGGCATGACAGAGTGCGTGGTGGGCATGATTACCCGCCTGGAAGACCCGATAGAGGTGCCCTGTAACACCATCGGCCGGCCGGCTTCCGAGGCTGTGGAGGTCCGGGTCTACTCCGAGGACCGTACTCGGGTGCTTCCCGCTGGGGAGCCGGGCGAAATGGCCGTGCGGGGGCCGATGGTATTCGGCGGCTATCACCATGACCCGGAGCGCACCAGGCAGGTCTTCAACGACGAAGGGTGGTTCTTCACCGGCGACTCGGCGTTGCTGCGGGAAGACGGGAACATCTGCTTCGTCGGCCGCAAGAAGGACATCATCAACCGCGGCGGCGAGAAGATCAGCCCCAGGGAGGTGGAGGAGCTCCTCTTCACCTATCCCAAGGTCATGAACGTGGCCGTAGTGGGCATGCCGGACCACCGGCTGGGCGAAAAGAGCTGCGCCTACATCATCCCCAAGCCTGGCGAGACCATCACCTTCGAGGAGGTGGTCAACTTCCTGAAGGAGAAGAAGATCGCCATGTTCAAGCTGCCGGAGCGGGTGGAGATCGTCGACGCGCTGCCCATGACCGCCAGCGGCAAGATCAAGAAGAACGTCCTGCGGGACGACGTGGTTGGTAAGATGAAGGCGGAAGGGGCTGCCTAGCGGTGGGGCGCCACTTGCGGAGCGTCGTGCGGCCGGGCCGGCCCGCGACGCCCGGCGCTGAAGCGGCCGGGCTAAGGCAGCGAAGCCTGCTAAAGAGGCTGGCAGCTTGGGGGTGGTGAGCCCCTTTAGTGGGCTTGGCTTGCTCAGCCCATGGCTTTAGCCCGGGGCTGCCGGCCCCGGCTTGACTTGAAGCCCAACTGCCCACAGCTCTCCATCTTTTGAAAACTCCCTCGTGAAGTCATATACTTAGACAGCATACCTAATAGGGAGGCAACACCCATGTCAGACAACAGTGAGGAGTTACGGCATACCCCATCGGGTATCCCCCTGAAACCCGCCTACAACGCCGGTGACGTGGAGGGCCTGGACTACGCCAGGGACCTGGGACAGCCGGCCCAGTACCCATACACTCGCGGCCTCTACGCTGCCGGGTACCGGAAATACACCTGGATGAAGCGGGAGGTCAGCGGGTTCGGGCTCCCCGAAGAGACCAACGCCCGCCAGAAATTCCTGATGCAGCACGGCCAGGAGGCCTACGGAGGCCAGCCCACCGTCAACCTGATCTTCGACCTGCCCACCGAGCAGGGGTACGACGCCGACCACCCCATGGCCGAGGGCGAGGTGGGCAAGTGCGGCGTGGTCTGCAATTCGGTGGAGGACATGGATCGCCTCTTCGACGGCCTGCCCCTGGATAACATCAACACCAGCTTCATCATTTACGCCCCGTCCCCGGTGCTGGTGGCGATGTATATCGTGGCCGCCGAGAAGCAGGGAATCCATCATTCCAAGCTTTCCGGGGTCGCCACGAATAACTCTCTGGCCGGGCACATGGCGTCGAACTTCCAGGCCTTTCCGCCGAGGCCCAGCCTGCGGATGACGGTGGACCTGATGAGGTTCTGCACCAGAGAGATGCCCCTCTGGAACGTCATCAACTTCGACGGCTACAACATCCGGGATGCCGGGTGCACGGCGGTACAGGAGCTGGCCTTCACCATGTGCGTGGCGCTGGAGGTAATCCAGTCCTGCATCGAAAAGGGGCTGAAGATAGACGACTTCGCCCCGCGCCTGTCCTTCTTCTGGTCGGCCCACAACCACTTCTTCGAGGAGATAGCCAAGATCAGGGCCTCCCGGAGGATGTGGGCCAGGATCATGCGGGAGCGCTTTGGGGCCCAGAACCCCCGCTCGTGGTACATGCGCTGCCACACCCAAACGGCTGGGTATACCCTCAGCTCCCGGGAGCCCCTAAATAACATCGCCCGAACGGCCATCCAGGCCCTGGCGGCTGTCTTGGGAGGCACCCAGGGGCTGCACACCAACTCCTACGACGAGGCCTATTGCATCCCCACCGACGAAGCCGTGCGGGTGGCGGTCAAGACCCAGAAGATCATCGAGCACGAGACGGGGGTCTGTGACGTGGTCGATCCCCTGGGGGGATCGTACTATGTGGAATACCTGACCAACCAGGTGGAGCAGGAGGCCCTGAAGTACATCCGGCGTGTGGACGACCTGGGCGGATTCGTCTCGGCCGTAGAGAAGGGCTACATCCAGGCGGAGATCGCCGCCGCCGCCCTGCGTTATCAAAGGGACGTGGACACCGGCCAGCGGGTGGTAGTCGGCGTCAACAAATACGTCTCGGAAGACCCCGCGGCAGTCTGCGCGTTCGAATATAACCCTCGCCTGCGAGAGATCGCTGTGGAGAGGCTAAACGAGCTGCGACAGCGGCGGGACAACTCCCGGGTGGAGCAGTGCCTGGCCGCCATCAAGGCGGCCGCCGCCGCGGAGGACGAGCCCGTCATGCCCCTGCTCATCGCGGCAGCCCGGGCCGATGCCACCCTGGGCGAGATGATGGGCGCCATGCGGGAGGTCTTCGGCGTCTTCGACAGCACTCCGGTACTGGCGAAGCCCGGATGCTGATCCGGCACGATCCGCAGATTGCGCAGATTACACAGGTGAAGTAAGTGTCTGGGACGCCTCGAGTAAAGGGTTGACGGCTAGTGGCAGCCGTACTTAGAGATGCTTGGGGAAACATTGTCCATCTAACTGAGGAGCGGAGTGCCCATATCCGGGAGCACCCGGAAATGCGCGGCCAGGAAGATAAGATCGGGGAGACCCTCACTTATCCCGATGCAATAGTGCAGTCGCCGGCTGATAGTTCCGTAAGGCTGTTCCATCGCTTTTACAGAGAGCTCACCATCGGGGATAAGCATCTCTGTGTAGTGGTAAAATACATGGAGGACAGAGCCTTCGTGGTGACGGCGTTCTTTACCGATAAGGTGAAACGCGGAGCGGTTCTATGAAGAAGCTAAAAGTCTGGTATGACGCCGAGGGCGACTTCCTCGAAGTGATATTTGAGGAAAAGGAAGGCTTTTTTCGAGAGACGGAGTCCGACCATGTGATGGAAAAGGTAGACTTGCTGGGCAACGTAATCGGGTTTTCCATCCTCGGAGTGAGCGCTCTAAAGGGAAAAGCTCTAGATGTGGATCTCGTGAACCTGCCTAAGTGAGGCCCATGAAAGAGACACTTCTGGCTATACATATTGAGGAGCTCCCGGAGGGGGGATTCCTCGCGACCGGCGAAGAGTTGCCGGGCCTGGTCACTCAAGGGCAGACGCTGGCGGAGACACTGGAAATAGCACAGGACGTGGCGCGTAAGCTCGTTGAATCCTATCGGGAGCACGGCGATCCGTTTCCGCCTTCCCTGAAGCTCTCTCAGGAGGAGATTAATTTCGATCTATGCATTCCCGTCACATTGAATTGACGAGCAAATTCCCAACGGATAACGGATTGGGTAAACGGATAACGGATATGGAACGTCCGCTATCCATTTGGCGCTATTGGAGGGAAGCTGCTATCGGAAGAGACCTCCTTTGACACGGACCTATCCGTTGGTAATCAGGCGCATGAGATGCATCCGCGACTGTTGGTTCGGGAGCTTGGCCCCTTAAGTTTTGCACATCCGTTGAGAATTATTCTATGAGCGAGGACATATAGTGCCAGAATACGACGTCATCATCATCGGCGCCGGCCATAACGGCCTGACCTGCGCCGGGTACCTGGTCAAGGCCGGGCTTCGGGTGCTGGTCCTGGAGCGGCGGAATGTGGTGGGCGGGGGCGCAACCACCGAGGAGTCCATCCCGGGGGCCCCCGGCTTCAAGGTGAACACCTGCTCCGTGGACCACTTCCTCAACGAGCGGGTGCCGGTCATTCAGTACCTTGAGCTGCCTCGCTTCGGCCTCCAGTACCTGCCCGTGGACCCCATGTTCTTCTGCCCCTTCCCGGACGGCACCCACTTCTTCGTCTACCGGGACGTGGAGCGCACCTGCCGGGAAATAGCCCGGTTCTCCCCCCGAGACGCGGAGGCCTACCCCCTCTTCCTGGAGTACTGGCACAACGCCGCCTACCTCCTGGACCCGCTGCGCTTTTCGCCGCCACCCACCTTCAACCTTCTGGCCGGTTTGATGGAAGGGGACGAGGCCGACGAGTTCATGCGGGTGCTGCTCTTGAGCCCCCAGCAGCTCCTGGATGAATGGTTCGAGAGCGAGTACGTCAAGGCCCCTATAGCCTGGATTGCCGGACAGTTGGGAACGCCGCCTTCGCAGATCGGCACTTCCGCCACCACTTCCCTCATCGAGATCGCGCACCGCTCCGGGGTTAACCGGCCCAAGGGAGGCTCCGGCATGCTGACCCAGGCCATGGCCGCCATGGTGCAGCACTACGGGGGAGCGATCGAGACCAACGCCGAGGTGGCGAAGGTGCTGGTTGAGGGCGGGACTGCCGTGGGTGTCCGCCTGGCCGACGGCCGGGAATACCGCGCCACCAGGGCCGTGATTTCCAGTCTCGATGCCCGGCGGGTCTTCACCCGGCTGGTTGACCCGGAGCATGTGGATGAGCGCCTGCGCCGGCGAGCGAGCAAGCTGGCTATATCTAACGTCTCTATGATGAAGGTGGACTGCGCCTTGAGCGAGCTGCCGAGCTTCGAGAAGTACGGCGTCGGGCGGGAGGCCAGCCTCGGCTCACATATCATCTGCCCATCGGTCCAATACCTGGAGACGGCCTTCGACGATGCCAAGCAGGGGCTGCCACCACGGCAGCCCGCCCTGTGGTCCGTATGCGCCTCGGTCTTGGACCCCGGCCTGGCGCCCCCGGGAATGCACACCCTCTACCTCTTCCAATTCGCACCCTACGAGCTGGCCGGCGGCCGGGATTGGGAGGACATCAAGGAAGAAGTGGCCGACAGCATGATCGAGACCCTGGCACAGTATGCGCCCAACGTGCGAAAGGCGGTTGTCGCCCGGCGCGTCTCCAGCCCGGTGGACGAGGAGAGACGAACCGGCAACATCAAGGGCCAGGGCTATCATCTGGACTCCACGCTTAACCAGATGTACGGCTTCCGCCCACTGCCGGAGCTCTCCCGCTACCGCACACCCATCCAGGGCCTCTACCTGACCGGCGCCGGCACCCATCCTGGCGGAGGCATCACCTGCATCCCCGGGCACAATACTGCAAAGGTAGTGCTGGAGGACCTGGGAGTAAGGAGTGAGGACGAACAGCAGGAGTGATGAGCTGTCTATCCATGATCCGTTTTCCCACCTGCTATCCGTTGGGAATCCCCGCCCCTAACTGCCGGCGCTGTCAAGAGAGGCCGGCCGCCAACGCAGGGTCTTTTCAAAGTCATGATGAATATGGTATGAGCAATCCTGGGAACGCCGAGCCCCAGCTCGGCACGAGGGGGTCACGTTCGGGAAGATCGTGCAGCTGGGGCAGCTTGCCGAGCTAGGGCTCGGCGGTCCCAGCACGGACCAATGCTTCACCCCGACCGAATAAGAATGAAAAGGCCTTGGCCGCCAACGGGAGATGACACTTTGCCCAAAGCCGAAAAGGTTTTCGTTGTTGACAGGCCCATAGAAGAGGTCTGGGAGTTCCTCAGCGACATGGTGCTCGTGGGCTCCTGCCTGCCGGGCTGCGAGAAGGTCCAGGTCCTGGACGGCGCCGACTCAGAGTGGACCATCAAGGTGAAGCTGGGTCCGATCAGCAAGACCATCCTGGCCCGGGCCCATACCACGGAATTCCAGCCTCCGAACCGGGCAGCCTTCGTGGCCGAGTCGCCTGAGCTGCACCTGGAGGGAAGCCTCGACCTGAGACCGATCTCATCCGAACAGACCGAGGTCACCTACCGGTCTACGGTCAAAGGCAAAGGGTCCTTGGAGAAGCTGTTGGGCCAGATCATAGCCGGCCGCCTGGACGGAGACGCCGAGGCTTTCGCTGTGAACGTAAGGACGCGGCTAGCTTGAGGCGCACTCCAGCACCGCCGGATGGCTGTGAATAGCCTCTCCCACTTCTCGTGACGAGATGCTCTCCCCACCGCTGACTCGCGGTTCCTCACCGATGAAAGCTGGGGCTCGCCTTCCCACGGCCTACGTTTTCTCCAGGGCAGCCAGTATCCGCCCGGTCTCCTCAGGACTGAAATCATCCGCGTAGAAACGCAGGAAGAGCCCCCGTCGCAGGTCCGCTGGGGTCGCGTTGGGGTTTTGTTGCAGGAGCGAAGCGATCACCAGCCGCCGTGCCGTCTCATGCATGCTGCACGCCATCTTGAGCCGATCCTCGGGAGAGCGGGATATGATCATCTCTCGGAACCGCCGCTCCATCTCGGGGCTGGTGTCATTCATACCGGCCCCCCCCCGCAGTGGCAAGCTTTCGTTTTCACGTTAGCACTTCCCGGTAGAGTTCATTCACACCTAGCCGCTTGGCCCACCGTTCCATATAAGCGTAGTCTAACTGCCCGCTACCCTTCAAGATGCTTCTCACATCACGCAGATGCAGCTCCGAACGGCTGTTCTTCGCCCATATGAGCTTGGAGAGCACCAGGTCCTCTGGAGCTACGACGGTTATCGCCACGCCATCCAAGATTGCGGACCGCCGTCGCCGGAATTCCTCTCTCCGGTAGGCTTCATCCTTCTTAACAATAAAGTCTACCTTGATCACGAAGGCGTTATGGATCATATTAAACATCCCTCGCCGGGCGATCGCTTCCCTTACCGCCTCCGGGTCTACATAGAAGTCCTTATCGAACAACCTGAACAACTTCTCCGAGTCTTTTTCCTTCACCTCTAGAACGATGTCAATGTCCCGCGTCATCCGAGGAAGACCGTAGAGGCTAACCGCCATGGAGCCGGTAACCATATACGGGAGTCCCGCCTCCCGCAGACGTCGAGCCACCAACTCGAGTACTTCTAGTTCTTCGCTTTGTGACATACTAGTGGCCCAAGATCGCTCTAGCGCTCCGTCACACCGGTTTTTTCGCACGTCATTGCGAGGCCGAGGGTTAGCGGCCATCGGCGGTGGTAACCTGCAGGCCGAAGCAATCTCTTGGTGGCGCGCTGAGATTGCTTCGCTATCGCTCGCAATGACGTTGGCCATTTCCTCTGTGACAGACCACTAGTCCCCATGGTCATTAGGCGAACGACACCAATGAGTATAAAGAGTAGATCTCTTAGCACAGAGGCGAGCATTACGACGATTACGTGTTCCTCGTTCCTTGTTCCCTATTCCCCGTTCCTAGTGGACCCGCCTCTCATACCCCTGCCAGTACTTCTCCCGCAGAGCCTCTTTCATGACCTTGCCCATGGGGTTGCGAGGAAGAGCATCCACGAAGGAGACGACCCGGGGCTTCTTGAAGCTGGCCAGGTTCTCGTGACAGACCTGGACGATGTCTTCCGCCGCGGCCGTGTGCCCGGGCTTGAGGACCACCAGGGCCGCCACCGCCTCGCCCCACTTGGGGTCTGGGATACCGATGACGGCGCACTCCAGCACCGCCGGATGGCTGTAAATGGCCTCTTCCACCTCTCGTGACGAGATGTTCTCCCCACCGCTGATGATGATGTCCTTCTGGCGGTCCACTACGTAGATATAGCCGTCTCCATCCACCATGGCCAGGTCTCCGGTGTGAAGCCAGCCATCCCTCAACACCTGTTCGGTGTATCCCTCCTGGCGCCAGTAGCCTTTCATGATATTGGGTCCCCTGGCGACGATCTCGCCCACCTGGCCGGAAGCGACATCCGCCCCCTGGTCATCCACCACCCTGACCCAATCGCTGAGCATCTCCGTGCCACAGGAACCGAGGCGGCGCCTTTCTACCTCGGTTCCATCCAGGATGTGTTCTTCCCTGGGCAGGCGAGTCAGTGCCCCGGATTGCTCCGACAGACCGTAGACCTGGGTGAAGACCGGGCCCAGGACCCGGATGGCCCGCTCGAGGACGGGCACGGGCATGGGCGACGCCCCGTACATCACCAGGCGCAGGCTGCTCAGGTCGTGCTGCTCCAGGTCAGGTTGCTCCAGGAGCGAAATGATCATGGTCGGCACCCAGATGGTGGTAGTGACGCGCTCCTGTTCTACCGTATCCAGCACTGCCGGGGGATCGAAGCGGCGCATGACCACCTGCGTGCAGCCTCGGTAGAGGTAGACCAGCATGGACCACGCAAAACCGATGTGGAAGCCTGGAATAACCTGGAGCCCGACGTCCCGCCCGGTGATCCCCATTTCGATGATGACGTCCAGCGCTCCGGCAACCCAGTTGCGGTGGGTCCACATTACCAACTTGGGGATACCGGTGGTGCCGCTGGTGTGGATCAGGCAGGCCAGGTCGTCCAGGTCCACCTGCACGGGCACGGCCAGCGACGGCGAGCGCGCTATCAGGCTCTCATAGCCCTCCATGCCGTGACGTAGCCCGCCGAAGTTGATGATGCTCTTAACGGTGGGTATCTGGGAACGGATAGCCTCTACTGTGGGAGCAAGCTCTGACTCCACTACCAGGGTATGAGGCTCCACGTAGTTTATTACCTTGACCAGCTCCTTCTCCACAAACCGCCAGTTCACAGGGACGGTGACCAGCCCGGCCCTGGCGGCGGCGCAGTAGATCTCCACATACTCGGAGCAGTTCTGGGCCAGGACAGCCACCCGGTCCCCTTTCTGCGCCCCCAGGGAGAGGAACCCGTTAGCCAAGCGGGTGGCCCGGTCCTGAAGCTGAGCAAAGGTGTGACGCTCCCCCTCGAAGACCACCGCCGTCTGGTGTGGATGGCGCCTGGCGTTCCGGTCTAGGATATCCCCCAGCAGCACCAACTAATTACCCATCCTCCACAGAACCTACTCCTTATAGCCGTACTTCTTCCACTTGTCGAGGACCCTCTCCTGGATATCCTTGGGCCAGGATACATCAAAGGACGCCTTCACCGGCGTATCCTCGGGCTTCCAGTGCTTGGGCCAGGTGGCGTCGAAGAGGCAATAGGCGCCACGTCCCGCCGCCCGGTCGTCGGGGTCGGTGAACGTGGAGATATGCGCGTAGATGGGAGCGTTGGGCACCTTGTAAACACCACGGTCGGGATGGCACCGGGTAAACATGCAGTGGAGGACCTCGTTCAGGTTTGTGGCGTCTACATCCTCGTCCACTACTACCACCCAGTAAAGCAGAGCCCCCGGCTGAGAAGCCCAGATGGCGTGGGCGATTTTCTTGGCAAAGTGGGGATAAGGGGTCTGGGTGGACACCACGACGATATGTGACGCACACTCCGGGGGAACCGACACCATCTTTACCGGGAAACCCCTGCCCCTCAAGTCATCCAAGACATCCCCGGCCATAGTTACGCTCCAGGTGGCGTGGTCGTCGTCCACCGGCACACCCATGCAGGAGACCGGCAGTATGGGGTCGTTGCGGTGGGTAATGGCCTTGACCCGGTAGACAGGCTTGGGAGAGGGTGCGTGCCCGGACCGGTATCCGGTATACTCCCCAAAGGGCCCTTCGTCTCGACGCTCGTAAGGCAGCATCTCCCCCTCGATCACTATCTCCGCCGTGGCCGGGACCTCCAGGTCCACCGTTTCGCACTTCACCAACTGCAGCGGCTCACCCCGCAACCCACCGATCACATCCATCTCATTAACGCCCATGGGGATAAAGCTGCCCGCTATCAGGGGGCTCACCGGTTCAGTCCCTAAGACCACGGCGAAGGGCATGGGCTGGTTGCGGGCCTCGTACTTCTGGTAGTACATCATCCCGATATGCTGGGATGGGCCCACCAATCCCCCCATGTTGGTTGAATCAAGGACCATCAGCCGGTACATGCCCCAGTTGGTCCACCCCGTGTCCGGGTCTCTGGTCGCGGTCAGGTGCCATGTCCCGATGTACCGCCCCCCATCCCCTTCGTGGAGCAGGGGCACCGGGAGCTTGAGGAGGTCCACTTTATCGCCCAGAAGGATATTCTCCTTACAAGGACCGGTGCTAACGACGATGGGTTTGAGAGGAGCCTTCTTGCGCTTGATGTACTCCTCTACGATCTCCCCTATCTTGGCCTCCGGCCGCATCCCCATGGCCAGGGCTATCCGCGCAAGCTCCCGGCCCGGCCGGCTATAGCCGGCGGGAGCGCCGAAGACGCGGTATCCTTTGGGATAGCCCTTGATCTTCTCAAAGAAAGGGGCGGGAGCACGCAGGTCATAAGACCTTCGGATCACCGCGCCCACCTCCAGGTTCCAGTCCACCTCCTCCTCGATATGCTGTACCTCCCCCTCTTCCTCCAGCTTAGCCACGAATTCCCTAAAGTCCTTGAAGGCCATTTGATCCTCCTGAGAGTTTGATTTGCCCCCCGAAAGTCAGGATGGGCGATGCGATTATACTTCAAGAAGGACGCAAAGGGAAAGCTGAATCGCTCGCCCGTGTGCGAATCCCGCCACCTTACTTGCCATACTCCAGGTCGTAGCTGACTTCCTGGGGCGTCATCTCGAGGGGCTCCAAGTATTGTTGCACAGGGGACAGACTTGTGGTACAATTGCCCAATAAATGGAGATTAGAACCACATTAAAGAACGAAAAAGGAGGAAACCCATGGCAAGCTACGAACATAAAAGCTATAGGGCACCAGACGAAACGAGGACTTTCGGGCACGGCAAGGCGGAGATCCTCAACATTGGCGGTGGGGCTGTCGGACGGCTCACTCTACAGCCTGGCTGGAGATGGTCAAATGACGTCAAGCCGATCGCTGGGACAGAATGGTGCGAGGCCCCGCACTTTCAGTATCAGGTGTCAGGTCGCATGCACATCAAGATGGCAGACGGCACCGAGTTCGAAGCCGGGCCGGGCGACATCACTTCGCTCCCCTCAGGGCACGACGCCTGGGTCGTCGGTGACGAACCTGTCATCGTCGTAGACTGGTACGGTGCGACCAAATACGCAAAAGCTGTCTAACAGTTTTGCAGCCCGAAGCCCCACGATAGCCAGCACGGCTATCGTGGGGCCAGGAAACGATCAGATGCTGCCGCCAATTCTTGACCAATGTTCCGCGCGGATTCGATTCCTACCTTTGTCTCAGCGTCAACCATACAGAACCCCAGAACCCGACCACAAAAAGCACATAAGTCACACAATGAGTTTCTTGAATTGGATTCTGGGGGCGCCGAAGTTGATCAGCAAGGCATGCCGATGTCCAGAGGCGCGCAAATATCCCAGCACTTGGGCTATGTGTTCATCGGCCAAGGTCTTACCAGCCTTCAGTTCGACAATCAGGCCATTCTCCACGAACAAGTCGGCGAAGTAATCACCCAAGACCGTGCCGTCTTCGTCCCTAACCTGAAGCGGGTGCTGCGCTCTACATTCAACCCCGTCTTGCGTAGACGATGCGCCAACCCGTTTTCGTAAACTTTTTCCAAATGCCCATGCCTCAAGAATGTGTGCAGATCAAAAGCAGTCTGCCTTACTCTGTCGCACAACTCCATTATTTCTTTGTCGTCCATTTTGTGCTTTCTGTGCCTTTTGTGGCCATCTCATCCGGTAAAGAGCGTTCGGCAAACCGTGTTCCTTCACATGTTCCGGGATAACTTCCCGCCACGGAAGCGGGTGGCATTCACAAGAAATTTGTTCAAACGGTTCACACATCCTGAATGCCGGCGCCCTATTGGCGCCATTTCTGTCACCTCGCCCTCAATTAGCTCGACGCGATCGTCCTCGCCCAGGATGCCCGCTTCGGCCATCTCGTGGTACTCGGACACGGTAAAGCGCCGTTTCCTCAACTGAAGCCCCTTTGCATGCCCCCGCGCGCCGTTCACTGCTGTATTTCTAGGGTGGCCCTACCCGGCCGTCAACGCGAGAACCAGGGTATTGGCGCGGTCCACGTTAGCGACGTCTCTCAAGAGGTGTCATCTGACTGGATTTGATCGATCGTCTTCATAGGGAGATACAAGCGATATTCGTCATCTACGAACCGCAGAAAACCGTAGTGTTTGTAGAAGGCACGGGCATTATCGTTTTCTGCCTCAACCACAACTGCCAAGGCTGCAACCTCACGGCTGGCCTCCAGGACGCGCCGCAGGGCATCTGTGAGCAGCATTCCACCGAAACCCTGGCCCCGATACCGTTGATCGACCGCTAACCGCCCAAGCAAGGCAGCCGGGAATGTCTCATAGGCTGGCAATTTCCTAATCGTCTCAGGCGGGAGTGCTGAGGGCCGAAGCGAACGCATGCTGAGCGTATAATAACCCACCACCCGTTCCGCGTCAGTGTCTACGAGCACGTACGGCACGGCCAGCCTGCGACGTTGATCCTGCCCGGCCTGTCGATGAAAGTAGTTACGGTTCTTCCTTCGCCATCCAGAGAATGACCCCAATGGCACGCGCCCTGCCGAGGAATTCCTTGCTTTGTGTCCCAGCAAGGTCTCAAGCCTGGGTGAGGAAACTCGGCGACGAATACTATGGCCGATTTCCCCGGAGTGTTGTCTAAACTACCTGCCTTTTGCTCAGAAAGACTGGCTGACAAGCCGGCAGGCACGTTAGACGACGCGTGGCAGCGCTGGAGGCACAGCACAAGTGGCGGTTATCACTTCAGAACTAGTACTCTGTAACATAGGTTTTGACTCACGTCATTGCGAGCTTCAGTAGGCAGCGGAAGGCTGCCGGACATCTGAAATGACATCGGATGTCATTGAAAGGCCGGGGGATAGCGACAACCGGCGCTGGTAACCCGCAGGCCGAAGCAATCTCCTAGTGGTGCGCCGAGATTGCTTCGCTATCGCTCGCAATGACGTTGGGCGACTTCCTGTATTACAGACCAGTAGGTCTCTACCTATTGCATTAGGAGGACCAGAGCCGTATAATAACCTAAGCGAATTATCAATTGCGCAGATGCTAAAGTGATAGAAGATGGCTCTCCTTCGAGATATGTGGACGAGGTTAAGGCCCGGCAGGCCTGTTCGGCACTCCTGCCCGATGATACCTATGCTGAGCTGGCCGAGACCTTCCGGGCCATGGCCGACTCTAATCGTGCCAAGATGGTCTACTGCCTCCTCCAGGAGGAGCTATGTGTCTGCGATCTGGCAGCGGTGGTAGGCCTCTCTGAATCGGCGGTGTCCCAGCATCTGAGAGTGCTGAGGGCGCTACGCCTGGTACGAAGCCGCAAGGACGGCAAGCTGGTCTACTATTCCATTGCCGACGACCATGTAAGCTCTCTCCTGGCGGTCTGTCTGGAGCATCTGCGCCATGAGTGACGCCGCCACCGTTCGCAAGACCCTGGTGGTGCCCGTACTGGTGGTGAACGGCGACTGCCGCCAGTGCCTCAGACGCCTGGAAGAGTCCGTTTCCGCCCTCCGAGGGGTATTCTCCGCCCTCCTTCAGCCTGACGGCCGGAACCTGGCAGTTACCTATGATCCCGCCCTGTCCTCCATTGAGGCTATCAGGACCCAGGCCCATGAGAGCGGCGTGGCCCTGACCAAGAAGTTCGGCCACGTGAACCTGGGCATCACCGGAATGGACTGCGCCGACTGCAGCATCACCGTGGAGAAGGCTATATCCCGCATACCGGGCATCGTCGATGTCTCCATCAACTTCCCCACTGCCTCCCTGGTCGCCGAGTTCGAGGCTGACCGGGCCGCACCCCAGGATATCATCAGCCAGATCGAGGGGATGGGCTACGGAACGATCTCCTCCGAGCGACGGGAGGAAGAAGGCGCTCCCTTCTGGAAACGGCAGCCCCGCTCCATTCTGACCGCGATCTCAGGCCTATTCGTGGCCGCAGGTTATATCAGCAGCCTCTTCCTGGCAGGAGACAACGCTTTGCATATAGCCCTGTTCGCTATGGCTCTGCTGTCAGGAGGCTACCCCAGCTTCCGGGCGGCTTTCTACTCTCTGAGGCGCACCTTAACGTTCGATATGAATGTGCTGATGACTGTAGCCGTCTTGGGGGCCGTGGCCATCGGCGCCTGGGAGGAGGCCGCTGTGGTCGCCTTCCTGTTCTCCCTGGGCAGCACCCTGGAGTCGCTGACCCTGGAGAGGACGAGAGGGGCCATCCGAGCGCTTATGGGGCTCTCCCCCAAGGAAGCCACTGTACTGCGCAACGGGTCCAGCTTCCCTCTGCCGGTGGAGGAAGTAAAGGTAGGAGATATCATCCTGGTCAAGCCCGGCGAGAGGGTACCCCTGGACGGGCAGGTCCTTGAAGGAACCTCTACCGTGAATCAGGCCCCTATCACTGGTGAGTCGGCCCCTGTGGAAAAAGGGACGGGCGATCAGATCTTCGCCGGTTGCATCAATCAGAGGGGCTCGTTGAAGGTGCTTACCACCCACGCCTATAAGGACACGACCCTGGCCAAGGTCATTCACCTGGTAGAGGAGGCCCAGGCGCAGCGGGCGCCGTCGCAGCGGCTGGTGGACCGCTTCTCCCGCTACTATACTCCATCTGTGATTGCCCTGGCAGGCCTCATCGCCCTGGTACCTCCCGTTCTTTTTTCGCAGCCGCTCCAGCCGTGGGTCTACCGGGCCCTGGCGTTGCTGCTCACCGCCTGCCCCTGCTCGCTGGTCATCTCTACACCCGTCTCCATCGTCTCCGCCATAGGGGCCGCCGCCCGCCGGGGCATCCTCATCAAGGGAGGCGCCCACCTGGAAGAGGCCGGGAATCTGCGCGCCATAGCCTTCGACAAGACGGGCACCCTGACCATGGGAAGGCTGGAAGTGACGGATATCCAGCCTCTAAACGGGCAGAGCCCAGAGGAGGTGCTGGCCCTGGCGGCCGGCGTGGAGGCCCATTCCGAGCATCCCCTGGCTCAAGCGGTCCTGCGCGAGGCCCGCCACCAGGGGGTCAAGCCCGTTCCAGCCCAGGACTTTCAGTCACTGCCAGGAATGGGCGCCCAGGCCAGGACCAACGGCCGGGTTTCGATGATGGGAAGCCTCCGCCTTTTCGAGGAAAGGGGCTTCCAGTTGCCAGACAGGGCAAGGAAGGCGGTTTCGTCCTTACAGAACGAGGGAAAGACGGCTATCCTGGTGGGCTCCGGCGACGAGGTGGTCGGAATACTGGCCATGGCTGATGTGGTGCGGGATTCAGCACGCCATGCGGTAGATGGCCTGCGCCGCCAGGGCTTGAAAAAGGTGGTCATGCTCTCCGGTGACAACGATGCTACGGCGTCGGCCATTGCCCGTGGCCTGGGGATAGACTACCGGGCCGAGCTACTGCCCCAGCAGAAGGTCGAGGAGATCAAGTCCCTGCGGGCCCGCTACGGGGCCGTAGCCATGGTGGGCGACGGCGTCAACGACGCCCCCGCCATGAGTGCCTCGTCCGTTGGCATAGCTATGGGATCGGTGGGGGTGGACGTTGCCCTGGAGACCGCGGATATCGCGCTGATGTCCGACGACCTGGAGCAGCTCCCCTACCTGGTGGCTCTGGGGCGGCGCACCCGGTCCACCATCTTCCAGAACATTTCTTTCTCCCTCCTGATAAAGCTGACGGTCATCTCCCTGGTCTTCCCCGGCTGGCTGACGCTCTGGCTAGCAGTGGCGGCAGATATGGGCAGCTCCCTTCTGGTGACCCTCAATGGCATGCGCCTGCTCTCGGGCAACGGTGGCCAACGGCCCGCGGCGGAGGGGACCGGCCAAACCGCCCACTCCGAAACGGCCTGCCATGATGAGGGCTGCGGCGACCACCATCACGAAGACTAAAAAGGGGTCAGGGGTCAAGGGTTTAGGGTCAAGGGGCGACGCATAATCCGGGCCTTGACTCTCGACCCTCGACCCCTTGACCCTTCACCTGACCACGTAAGTTCACGCTCGCGATTCCACAGTTTTCCCTGGCCCTAGCTGTCAAATCAAAATGGAAATGTTACCGGGGCCGGTATTTCTTTCCTCCGGTATTTCTTTCCTCTTGACAGGCGTAGTATAATTCCCTCAACTAGCCCGCATTTTGAAGCCATGAGGAAAGGTTTACCCTGGCAGCGGGAAGGACGCGGTGGTTTTGGGTCGCGAGCCGCGTCTGGCATCCAGGGTTGGGAGTTAGTTCCGGATCAGGGGGGGTGCTCGTTTAACCGCGGGGTTCGCGGCGGGCGCAGAAGCCTTTATGACGCCTCTGCGTCCTCTGCGTCTCTGCGGTTGGTGATCCTCCGAAACACACTTTGGGAGAGCTGGAGGGTAATGGAGGG
>Ga0082335_1004277_pt1 | contig 21824 bp, 13 predicted proteins | sample Subgrocontami58m_FD_72375 | JGI IMG/M metagenome (GOLD analysis project Ga0082335, IMG submission 72375) | Subsurface groundwater microbial communities from S. Glens Falls, New York, USA - GMW37 contaminated, 5.8 m (SPADES assembly) (version 2) ...
TCAGGAACGCCCCGAATTGCTCCGGCGTGCTTCCGACCGGCACGGCCCCCTGAACGATGAAGGCTGCCCGGACCGCGGGACGCGAGAGGTACGCCGCGATTTCCGTCTGCAGCCGCTTGCCGATGGCGGCCGGCGTGCCCGCCGGGGCAAGAAAGCCATTCCATCCGTCGCCGTCGTATCCGCTCAGGCCCGTCTCCGCGACGGTGGGTACGTCCGGAAGCGCGTCGGAACGTTTGACGCCGGCGACCGCGAGCGCGCGGACTCTATTCGTCTTGACCTGCGGGAGTATCGAGTTCAGGCCGATCAGAATCACCTCCACCTGGCCGCTGACCACGTCGATGCGGGCGTTGGCGCTGGACTTGTACAGGACATGCACGATGTCCACCCCGGCCATCGCTTTGAACAGCTCCATCGGCAATTGGTAGATGGGTGCGGACGATGCATAGTTGAGCTTCCCCGGCCGCGATTTCGCCAGCGCAATCAGCTCGCCGAGCGAGTTCGCCGGCACCGCGGCGTTCACGGCCAGGATCATCGTCAAGGTGGACAACTGGGTGAGCGGCACGAAGTCCCGCAGGAGGTTGTACGGCAGATCCCGTCGGAGCGTCTCGTGGATCGTATGGGTGTTCGTGATCATGAGGATCGTGTACCCGTCGCCCGCCGACCGCGTGGCGATCTCCGTACCGATGATCGTCTGCCCGCCGGGGCGCGCATCGACGACGACCTGCTGACCGAGCGACTCCGAAAGCGCATGCGCCAGCGGGCGCGCCAGAGTGTCGTTGGCAAAAGGAAGAATCATTCTGATCGCACGGCCCGGATAGGCCTGCGCCTGCGCAGCGCCCGATACCCACAGGAACCAAAGCGCCGACAAGAACCAAAGGCAACGCGCGAAGCCAACGAGAGTCATGGTGGATCCCCCTCCAGTCGTGATGCGAGAGCATATGATGTAGTATTCACGCTCTGTTTTCCACAACTGCTTCGTTGGTCTTGGTTACTGCCTGTTGATTCCGGGCGATTCAGAGGAGAGAGGAATGCACGTCTTCAGTCTGCACGAGGAACAGGAGTGGAATCCGCAAAAGCACATTGAGAAAGTGCTGGGCCGGATCGCCGAGGGCGATGTGACGGTCGCCTGCTGGGAGCCCGGCCAGGTGAGCCCGTATCACTGTCATCCGGAGGCGACCGAAATCTATTTCTGTTTCGAAGGCGGCGGAAAGATGCGCACGCCCGAGCGCACCGTCGACGTCGTGCCCGGATCGTTCGTGGTGCATCCGCGGGGCGAAGTGCATGAGTACAGCAACGGGCCGCAACGCACCTTGCTGTTTCGGGTGCGCTACGGCGCCGCCATGTTCGCCCGCCGCGTTTCGTGGGAGGCACGCCCCGGTTGGAAGCAATCCGACGAGGATATCGAGTTTTTCAGAGAGTTTCCCGAAAGACTGAGTGCTGAAGTGAAGTAAGCTTTCGCGGCCTTGGCACAACACGATAGAGAAGCACATGCCGGTTAGAAGCTTGTCTGGAGCGCGTCTCGTCGCGGTGGTGTGCGCGGCGCAGGTGCTGGTCCAGATCGGAGCCTTCTTCTGGCCGGCGCTGCTGCCCACCATGATGCCGCTGTGGGGGCTGACGAACAGCGAGGCCGGCTGGGTCACGGCCATTTTCTACGCTGCCTACCTGGTCGCGGTGCCGATCCTCGTGACTCTGACCGACCGCATCGATGCCAAACTCGTGTATCTCTTCGGGGTCGGCTGCACGATCGCGGGCCATCTGTTGTTCGGCATGTTTGCCGATGGTTTTTGGTCGGCGCTTGCAACGCGCGCGCTCACCGGCATCGGCTGGGCCGGCACCTACATGACCGGCCTCAAGCTGCTCGCGGATCAGGTCGATGCAAAGCTCATGTCGCGCGCGGTGACCGGGCACGCCGCGAGCATCGGTATCTCCGGTGCGTTGTCTTTTTCGTGCGCCAGTCTGCTCGCCGATCTCTATGGCTGGCGTTCCGCTTTCCTCGTGGCCGCGCTGAGTGCGGGCGCCGCGTGGTCGATTGTGGCGCTCGTGGTGCCGCGCCGCAAACAGCCGGCGCCTGCATCCGGCGACGGACCGGGGCTTTTCGATTTCCGTCCCGTGCTGCGCAATCGCTCCGCCATGGCCTACGCGCTGGCCTACTGCATCCACACGCTGGAGATGAACGCGCTGCGGGGCTGGGGCGTGGCGTTTCTCGCGTACGTCGCGCTGAGCACCGGCGCCGGCGAAACGCCGCTCTCTCCGACGTTGGTCGTGACCGCCCTCGGCCTGATCGGCACGGCCGCCAGCGTTCTCGGCAACGAGACGGCGATCCGCTGGGGCCGGCGCAAGCTCATCGCCTTTGCCATGATCGCGTCGATCGTGGTCGGCGGCAGCATCGGATTCCTCGGCACCGCGTCGTACCCGGTTGCCGTGTTCCTGCTGCTGCTCTATGGATTTATCGTGTGGCTGGATTCGTCGTCGCTGACGGCGGGCGCGGCAGGGACCGCCGAGCCCTCGCGCCGCGGCGCCACGCTGGCGGTGCATTCGATGCTGGGCTACGCGGGCGGCTTCGTCGGGCCGCTGATGATCGGCTTCACCCTCGATCTCGCCGGCGGCATGTCGCGCGCCGCGTGGGGCGCGGCATTCCTCGCCGTGGCTGTCCTGATGCTGCTCGCGCTGGTGGCGTTCTGGCTGATCCGGCCGCGCGAACTCGCGGGCGATCGCGGTGAGAACTGATTTCGAGATGCGTTTACTGCGGCTTCATCGAGAATCAGCAACTGCGCGCGATTTACTTGGTGCTCTTCAGCTTTTCGGAAAGCTTGATGCCGCGTTCCTCGTAGTACTTCGCGGCTCCCGGGTGCACGGCGACCGTCGCGTAGACGATGTTCTTCGGCTCAATGCCGGCGTACGACTTGTGGGCGGCCGCCAGCGTGTCCTTCTTGTCGAACGTCGTCTTCACCAGCGCGTAGACGAGCCCGTCCGGCATGTCCGCGCGCACGCTCATCACGATGAACCCCGCGACGGTCTTGACCGGCGCCGTCGCCCCCTTATACGCCCCGGCGGGAATCTCGTACGCGCTCAGGAACGGGTTCTTCTCCAGAAACTTCTGCCGTTCCCCGTCGGTCATCCCGATCATCGTCATCTCGTGGCTCGCGTCGAACTCGGACACCGCAGGATGCGGCAGGCTGCCGGTCACCACCGCGGCGTCGAGCCTGCCGTCGCCCAGCAGGCTGTTGGCGTCGGAGGGATTCTGGTTGGTGATGCGCGACGGCTTGATGCCGGTCGCGTCCATCAGGCTGCGGAACAACAGGTCCGAGCCTGAGCGGCGGCGGCTCGGGTTGGCGCTGCGGTCGTTGAGATCAGCGAGGGACTTGATGCCGCTCTTGCGCGCGGCGTACATCTGCAGCACGTTGGCGCCAAACACCATGATCGTGCGCTGATTGTGCAGCTTCCGGTTCTTCGACCATTCGGCGCCCTCCCAGCCCTGGTAGCTGAGATCGCTGGTGGTCATCGTGATGTCCGCCTTGCCTTCGTCGATCATCAGGATGTTGATCGAGAATCCCGCGGTCGCCTCCACCGAAACGGCCACTCCAACCTCCGTGCCCACGAGCGATGCCCACGGACTCCCCGTAGTATGGGCGAAGCTGCCGATGGGCCCGGTCGCGTACGTGAGGCGGGCCGGCCACTTCGCCCGGTCCGCCTGCGCCAGCGCGCTGCCGCACGCAAGCACCAGCGCGAACATCAGCAGCCCCTTGAGACAATTTCCGCTTGCATGGTGCATTTTCCGAAACATGATTTCCTCCTTCAGTTTGTGTTCACTCGCATGGTTCCCGCCGTTCCCGCCCGTCAGCGCTGTCAGCGTTTGCTGAAGCGCAGTGTACCGCATACGACCGACACTGCCGCGACCACCAGCACTCCCGCTGCGTTGATCATCAGGAATGGCGCCAGCATGGCCACTGCCGCGAGGAACAGCAGCACGCGCGCCGCCGCGCCGTAGTTGCTGTTGGTGGCGCCGGCAAACGCGTAGCCCGCAACGAGGCACAGCAGGAGCGCGCGCAGGATGTCGTACCAGGGACCGGTCCACAGGATCGCCGGGTTGTAGATGAACACGAACGGGACGATGTACGCCGCCACGCTGAGACGGGTGGCGATCCAGCTCGTGCGGTTCGGATCCGATCCGGCGATGCCCGCCGCGGTAAACGCCGCGAGCGCCACCGGCGGCGTCAGCGTGGATACGCAGGCGTAGTACATGATGAACATGTGCGCCGCGAGCACCGGCACCCCGAGATGGACCAGGATGGGCGCGCCGACCGCGGCGGTAATGATGTAGGCGGCCACCGTGGGCAGCGGAAAACCCAGCAGGATGGTCACAATCATCGTCATGATGAGCGCGAGCACGAGCTGGCCCTGGCCGTAGGCGAGCACCAGGTCGACGAAGCGGTTGCCCACGCCGGTGAGGCTGAAGACGCCGACCAGTATGCCGGCGCAGGCGCAGGCCGCGGCCGCCTCGATGGCGCCGATCGAGCCTTCCCCCAAAGCCGCCAGGATCGAGCGCAACGCCATGAAGCGCCGCCGCCGGATCCAGTCCGCGGCGAGCGCGACCGCCACGCTCGCGAGCGCCGCCTGCACCACGCTGCGATTGGCGATCACCACCATCGCCACCAGCACCGCAATGGGCACCAGCAGCAGCCAGCCATCGCGCAGCACGGTCTTGACCCGCGGCGTTTCCGCGTCGGAGGTTCCGCGCAGTCCCAGCTTTACCGCCTCAAAGTCGATGACGAAATAGATCGTCGCGAAATAACAGATCGCCGGGATGAGCGCAGCCAGCATCACCTCGCGGTATGGGGTCATCGTGGCCTCGGCGAGCACGAATGCGACCGATCCCATGATCGGGGGCATGAGCTGGCCGCCGGTCGACGCTGCGGCCTCGACGGCGCCCGCGAATGCCGGCGCATAGCCCAGGCGCTTCATCAGCGGAATGGTGAGCGTGCCGACGGTCGCTACGTTGCCCATCGAGCTGCCGGAGATGGTGCCGAAGAGCGCGCTTGCGACGACCGCCACTTTGGCCGGCCCGCCGCGGGCGCGCCCCGCGATTGCGGTGGCGAGGTCGATGAACACGGGGCCCACCCCGGTGGCGCGCAGGAACGCGCCGAAGGCGACGAAGAGGACGATGTAGGTTGCCGCCGCCGCCATCGCGAATCCGAACAGGCCCTCCGTGCTGAAAAGCGTGCTGATGGTGCGGTCGTATTCGTAGCCGCGGTGCCCCCAGATGCCGGGCAGCCCGCCGCCGAACAGCGCGTAGACGATGCATAGTGCGCTCAGGATCGGGAAGAACCAGCCCAACACGCGCCGCGCCAGTTCGAGCGTCAGCACGACCGCCACTGTGCCCCACACGGTATCCCAGGCCGTCGGACTGAAGCCGACGCGGTCGTACATCTGGTCGAAGTTGACGCCGAGGTAGACCATGAAGCCGAGGGTCGCCGCGCACAGCACGAGGTCCAGCGGCTGGATCGACTTCCTGCCCTGGGCGGACCCCGGGAACAGGAGGAATCCGAGTATGCAGAACAGCCCCGCGCTGAACCCGAGAAACAGCCAGGGATCGAGCGCGAAAACCGTCAGGGCAAGGATATGGTAAAGGGTGGTGAAGATCCCGAGCGCGGCCACCAGGTGACCCCACGCGCCGGTCAGCTTCCGCGCCGTGATGATGCTTTCGTCGAGCACCGCGCTTTGCGGCGCAACCTTGTCAATGTTCATGCGCCGGAGATCTGCGCAGTCGTGCCGACATTTTTTCTCCTCCGGAAAAAAAACAGGAAATTCAATCCTGCCTCTTTTCGCGCATCGGGCAGGTGGCGGCGGTTTGGCGTTGCTTCAACTCGGTCGCGCATCGCACCCATAGGATGTTGCGCCTGCGCCCGGCCGATTGCAACATGGCTCTAGCCGAGCTGCACGACATCATCGACGACGAGCGCCCTGGGTAATTGATGGGCGATGAAGATCGTTCCGACTTTGCCGCGCAGCTGATTTATGGTTTGCGCGAAGTGCCCGGTCGTCTCCGCGTCGAGGCCCGACGTCGCCTCGTCGAAAATCAGCAGCTTCGGGCGCTTGAGCAAAGCCCGCGCAATGGCGATGCGCTGCTTCTGGCCGCCCGAGAGCCCGGCGCCGTGCTCGCCGATTTCGGTTTGATACCCCTGCGGCAGGCGTTCGATGGTCTCGTGTATTTCTGCGACCTTGCAGGCCTCGACCACCTGATCGAAAGCCGCAAGCGGGTTCGCTATGACCAGGTTGTCGTAAATCGTGCCGCTGAAAAGCTGCGTCTCCTGCGGCACGACGCCGAAATAGCTGCGCAGCTCGTTGGCGGGCAGGTAGTTGATGTCGTGGCCGTCGAGCAGGATCGCGCCGTCGCTCGCGGCATAAAAACCCTGCAAGAGCTTGGCGAGGGTGCTCTTGCCCGAGCCTGAGGGCCCCATCAGCGCAATGCACTTTCCCGGTTCGATCGTCAGATCGAAGTTGCGGTAGAGGTAGGGCAGGTTATCCGCGTAGCGGAAACTGAGGTTATGCCGCGCTGCGCGAGCAGGTAGTTGACGACTGCCGAAAGCGCGAAACCGGTGCACGCTCCCTCGTTACCCTGATCGAGGATAATCGGGACCTTGCTGCAGTTCACCAGCGTGTCGGGGAGGGCGGAGAGTGTGGGCTGGTACGGCCAGTCCCGCAGATCGATGCGGTCGGGAAACGCATCAAGCGTGCGCGTCGAGGCGAGCTTGGATGCTTTGCGAGGAGCGGCACGATGCCTGGCCATGAGTGATTTCCCCTTTTGGGTGCGAGCCTCGCACAGCATACTCCCCAAACAATCCGCATTGCCATTGTCGGGAGAGACCCTGAGGTTTACCACTTCCCTCCACCGCTCCGCAGTGCCACAATATGGCACACTATGCCAGCCGAGCCGATTCTCGAATATGTGGTTACGGAGCATGCCGCGTTCGAGATGAAACGACGCGGCATCGACGAAGCAATGCTGCAAAGCGTGCTCGCCGCACCCGGGCAGCGCGATTCAGTCCGGCCGGGACGGGACGTGTTGCAAACCCGAGTGACTATCGAGGACAAGAAATTCGTGGTGCGAGTGTTTGTGGATATCGACCGCACGCCCGCGAACGTGGTTACCGTCTACCGGACAACTAAGATTCGCAAGTACTGGAGAAACACGCCATGAAAGTCACTTACGACCAGCAAACCGATACGCTGAGCGTGGTTTTCCGCGAGGAAGCACCCATCGCGGAAAGCGACGAGGACAAGCCGGGCGTGATTCTGGATTTCGACGCGCTGGGGAATCTTGTTTCGCTCGAAATCCTCGACGCGTCGACGCGCGTGACCGAAACCCGCAAGATCGAATTCGAGACCGCGCAGTAGTCGCAGGCATCGGTGCCGCTAGGACGCTCGGCGTCGGCGTCGATTACTACCAGGTCTCGTCGCAAAAAAGCTTGGAAGCCAATGCCTGAGCGGTGCTTCAGCTTGCCTGCGCCGGCAACCTTCATTGGCGCTAGCCAAGCTGTACGACATCATCGACGACGAGCGCCCTGGGTAATTGATGGGCGATGAAGATCGTTCCGACTTTGCCGCGCAGCTGATTTATGGTTTGCGCGAAGTGCCCGGTCGTCTCCGCGTCGAGGCCCGACGTCGCCTCGTCGAAAATCAGCAGCTTCGGGCGCTTGAGCAAAGCCCGCGCAATGGCGATGCGCTGCTTCTGGCCGCCCGAGAGCCCGGCGCCGTGCTCGCCGATTTCGGTTTGATACCCCTGCGGCAGGCGTTCGATGGTCTCGTGTATTTCTGCGACCTTGCAGGCCTCGACCACCTGATCGAAAGCCGCAAGCGGGTTCGCTATGACCAGGTTGTCGTAAATCGTGCCGCTGAAAAGCTGCGTCTCCTGCGGCACGACGCCGAAATAGCTGCGCAGCTCGTTGGCGGGCAGGTAGTTGATGTCGTGGCCGTCGAGCAGGATCGCGCCGTCGCTCGCGGCATAAAAACCCTGCAAGAGCTTGGCGAGGGTGCTCTTGCCCGAGCCTGAGGGCCCCATCAGCGCAATGCACTTTCCCGGTTCGATCGTGAGATCAAAGTTGCGGTAGAGATAGGGCAGGTTGTCCGCGTAGCGGAAGCTGAGATTCCTGATCTCGATGCGGCCCATTTGCACGCCTTCGCGCGAGGGCTTGAGCGCGTACGGTTCGGCCGGCGCACCCATGATATCCCCCAGGCGCTTGAGCGCGATATCAGCCTGCTGGAAGTCCTGCCACAGGCCCGCAAGCCGCAGCATCGGTCCCGAGAGCCGGCCCGCGAACATTTGAAATGCGACCAGCATGCCGATCGTCATCTCGCGGCTGGTCATCACGATCCATGCGCCCACGCACAGGATCAGCAGGGTCAGCAACTGCTCGAGCAGATTCGCGATGACGTTATAAGTGTTGCCGATCTGACGCGTATTGAAACCCGCGGCCAGATAGCTCGCAAGATAATCCCCGAAACGCTGGTCGAGCTGCGGCTCCATCTGCAGCGATTTCACCGTCTCCATGCCCGAGACGTATTCAGTCACGAAGGCCTGATTACGCGCACCGAGCAGGAACTGCTGATTGATGCGCTCGCGCAGGACGGGCGTGATCGCGAAGCTCAGCGCGGCGATGACCAGCAGTATCCCCAGCGTGATCAGCGTCAGCATCACGCTGTAATAAAACATGATCGACAGGAAAATGAGCAGAAACGGAAAATCGAGCATCACGGCAACCGCCGCCCCGGTAATGAACTCGCGGATCGTCTCCACGCCGTGGATGCGCGCGACCAGCACGCCGGTCGTGCGATGCTGAAAATACCCCATCGGCAGCCGGAACAAATGTCGGAAAACCTGCGTGCCGAGGACGGCATCGATCCGGTTCCCCGTGTGCAGCACCAGGTATTGCCTGAGCCACGTCATGGCGGCCGAGAACAGCATGAAGATTCCAAGCGCAATGCCGATCACGAGCAGCGTGTTGGTGGTGTGGTGCACGATGACCTTGTCGATCACGACCTGAGTGAACAATGGAGTTGCGAGGGCCATGAGCTGGATCGCGAGGGAGGCAAACAGCACGTCGCGCCAGATTCGCCGGTGCTTGAGGAGCTCGGGAATAAACCAGCGGAAACCGAACGGCTGCGTGCTGGGCACGTCCGCGTCCGAGACCTGGGCAGCACCTGAGTCGCGTGAAAACAGCACCGCCGAGCCCGCATACTTCGGTTCGAATTCGGACAGCAACATCGTGTCAGGCGCATCGTGCCCTTGCGCAAACACCAGCACACGCGAACTATCACATCGCAGCACCAGACCGAGGCGATAAAGCGATTCCTGCTCTACGGCATCTCCGGGAGCGGAGTTCAACACCACCAGGCATGGGAGCGGCTGCCGGGTCAGTTCGAACGCCTTCAGGACGCGCACCCCCGCCTTCAAGCCGAGCGATTCCGTAGCGCGTTGTAATGCCGCAAGGCTGTAGGGAGGCGGAATTTGCTGCAAGACCAGATTGGGCGCAAAGGGTATACGGTGCAGCTGGCACATTCCCTGCAATCCCCAGACAAAGGATTCCGGAGAAAGAAGCACATCAGCCGAGTGCTCGCTCATCATCGCTCGCGCGCGGCTTCGTAAACGGTCTTTTGTATCGGCGACAACAGGTATTCGAGCACGGTGCGCGTGCCCAGCAGGATTTCCGCTGAGACCTGCATGCCGGGGGTCAGGCGCAGGCGGGCGCCTTGCGCCTCCAGCACCGGAGAATTCAACTCGACCAGCGCGAGGTAATTGAGTCCCGCAGCGGGCAGGGCGTCGTCCTGGGCCTGCTCGTTTCCCTTGCTCTTCTCCTGCGCGCTGGAAGCATCGGCGCTCACGTGACGCACGATGCCGTCGAGCATTCCGTACTTCTGGAACGGATACGCGGCGAGCTTTACGCGCACCGCTTGTCCCGGGATGATGAAACCGGCATCGAGGTTCGAGATCCAGACCTCGGCCAACAGCGGCTCATCCTGCGGGACGATCGTGAGGAGAATCGTGCCCGGCTGTACGACCGTTCCACGCGTATGCGTTGCCAGATCCTTTATGACCCCGGAGTGCTGCGCCTTCAGCTCCAGCAAGCCGTAGCGATGGTCCTGCTTCTCGGAGTCCTGCTCGAGTTTATGCAATTGCGCGGCCGTGTCGACGCGCTCGTTCTGCAGCTGTTGGCGGTAGGCGGAAGTAATCTGCGCGATCTTCTTTTCCGACTGCGTGATCGTTGCCTTGAGGCTTGCGACCGTAAATTGCTGCGCTTTCAGATCCTGCTGGTTTTCGATGCGCTGCCGCTGCCGCTCGAGTAAGAAAAGGCGGCCGGCGAAACCTTCGTCGGCGAGCTTCTGCCACGCGGCTTCCTGCTCCTGATAGATCGGGCCCGTCTGCCTCAGCTTCGCCTCGGTTTCCATCGAGGCGTGCAGATCCTGCTGGGCTTTCACGACGACCGCGTGCTCGGCATCGATCGCATCCTGATAAGCCTCACGGCGCGCGCGATATTGAGCTTCGACTTGATGGTAGAGTGCAGGGTCGCCGGCGGCGCGTGCCATGGGCTGGTTCGATAGCTCGGCGTCGATGCGCCGCAATTGCAGGCGCCGCAGCGCAACTTCGTTGTGGGTGGTATTGCGATCGGCATCGGACAGACGCGTATCCATGCGCATCAGCGTCTGGCCTTCGGTTACCACATCGCCTTCGCGGACGAGGATTTCCTTGACGATGCCTGAGTCGGCGGGCTGCACGACTTTGAGATAGGTCTGCGGCACGAGCTTGCCCTGCGCGATGGCGACGATATCAAGCCGCCCGAAGACGCCCCATGTCACCAACGCGGCAAAAAGTGCGAGCAGCGCGTAGAGCACATAGCGCCGGTATCGCAGCGGCGGCGCTTCCTGTGCTTTGACGATGTCCGGCGCGAATTCGAGCGCGTCGGCGGTGAGCCAGCCGTTGTCGGCCATGGACGTGGGCGCTAGCTCAGGCGCTTGATACCTTGTTCCAGCGCCGCTTGCGATTGAAACGCCTGCGCCGCGGTCCCGAAGGACGCGTCCGAAAGTATCGAGACCGCGGGATCGAATCCGGCATTGGTGAGCGAACCGGTGAGCCCGTAGCGGTAGGCAAGATCCCCGCCCAAAGCCTCGGTATCGCTGCCGCTCAGGTGCTCGGCAAGCAGGGCATGGGTCAGCGCCCAGTTCGCCGGCGCGCCCGCGGCGTCGAACGCGCTTGCCAGACCGGGAAAATCGAAGTTGGCAACTCTCTTGCTGAGGAGCGGGTCCGCCGAGCTGGCGCTGAAGTCCGCCATCGCCTGCGCGATCACCTGCAGGTTCAGGACGCTCTTGTTGGCAGGCGAAGATGCATACCAGTTGGCGAGCGTGATCTTCTCCGAGCTGCCCCTCAGGTTCAGGATCAGGTTATTGCTTTTCCGGGTGAAGGTCATGTCGGCATAGCGGATGCCGCCGCCGATTGAAAGCGTGTTGTCCGCGCCGGCGCTCGCGTTGATCGTATCCTGTCCATCGCCGCGGTTGAAGGCGATGATGTCGGCGCCGGTATCGGGGGTAATCGTGTCGTTGCCCTTGCCGCCGACAAAGATTTCATTGCCGGTGTTGCCGGTCATCGTGTCGTTTCCGGCGCCACCATTAAACAGGTTATTGCCGCCGGTGTCGGCAAGCGCGTCGTTGCCCTTCATGCCTTCGAGTACGTCGTTGCCGGCTTCACCCTTCAGGGTATCGGCTCCGGCGCCGCCGTTCAGCAGATCGTTTCCGGCACCACCCATGAGCGTGTTGTTGGCGGCGTTGCCGAGAATGTCGTCGTCGTCCGCGCTGCCCGTGCCATGGATCGCCGAAGCCCCGGTGAGGACGAGTTTTTCCGCGTTGGCCGATATCGTCCGGGTAACCGACGAGTTGATCGTGTCGAATCCCTCGCCTGCATTCTCGGTTACCACGTCGGAGGCGTTGTCCACTGTGTAGACGTCGTCGCCGATGCCACCGATCATCGTATCGGCGCCCGCGCCACCGCTCAGGGTGTTGGCGGCATCGTTACCGATGATGACGTTGTTGAGCGTATTGCCCGTGGCGTTGATTGCGGCCGCACCCGTAAGCGTCAGGTTCTCGACGTTGTTTCGCAGCGTGTAGTTGATCGAGCTCAGTACCGTATCGAGGCCAGCACCGGAGCTTTCAGTAACCACGTCTGATGCGACATCGGCAACATATGTGTCGTTACCAGCGCCGCCGATCATGGTGTCAGCACCGGCATTGCCGTTCAGGGTGTCGTTGCCCGCGCCGCCAAACAATTCGTCGTTGCCCGGCCCGCCGAGCAGCACGTCATTGCCGCCGGAAGTCCACAGCACGTCGTTGCCTTCGCCGCCGTCGAGCGTGACGTCCCCGTAGCCATAGTCGCGGCTGGTGAGATCGACCACGTCGCTCCCGTTGCCGCCTTCGATACGCTCGATGTCGCTCAGGCGTGGTTCACGGCTAGACGGGAAGGGGCTGTAACGGTCGTCGAGGAACAGCGCATCGTCGCCACTGGTGCCGAGCAGCACGTCCGTGCCGGGCCCGCCTTGAAACACGTCGTAGGAACGGTTCTTGCGGGCGATCGCGGCGTTCCTGCCGGTTCCGGGGTTGCCCGGACTGCCCTCGTTGTGCGCGACGAACTGCCCGGTCCACTTCGCATCGGCGAAGTACTGGAACGTGTCATCGCCGCCGTTGCCCAGCAGACGATCCGAGCCGCCGCGGCCGTCGAGCGTGTCATCACCTCCGCCACCGCTCAGCACGTCGTTGCCCACGGCACCGACGAGGTTCTGCCCCGGGATTTTCGCAATCGTAAGGCCGAAAATATCAAACGCGCTCAGAAGCCCGCTGTCGGTCGCCGTGACCTTGACGTTAATCGCCCCGACATCGGCCCGCGCCGGCGTGCCGCTGAAAGTGCGCGTGTCCGTATCGAAAGCAAGCCAGCCCGGCAGCGTGGAGCCGTCGGCGAGCGTCGCGGTGTAGGTCAGCGTGTCGCCGACGTCGACATCGACAAACGCGCTGGCCGGCACCTGCATGCTGAACGGGGAATATTCCATGGCGTCCTGATCGGCGAGCGCGTTGGCAAGTGCCGGCGCGTCGTTTATGTTGACGACAGTCAGGTCGAACGCATCGGATACGCTCAGATTGCCGCTATCCGTCGCAGTAATTCTGACGCTCAACGTGCCGACATCGCTGTTCGTCGGCGTACCGGTGAAGCTGCGGTTGATGGCGTCAAAGCTTAACCAACCCGGCAATGCTTCTCCTCCCGCAAGCGCGGCGGAGTAGGACAGCATATCTCCGATATCTGCGTCACTAAAAGTGTCCGCAGGGACGGTAAACGCAAACAACGCATCCTCATCGGTTGCCAGTGCAGCGATTGCGAGATCGAGTGTCGGCGCATCGTTGATATTCACGACAGTCAGATCGAACGTATCTGATGCGGATAGATCGCCGCTATCGGCCGCATTGACTCTGACGCTGAGCGTTCCGATGTCAGCATTGCCCGGAGTTCCGGCAAATGAGCGGGTCGCCGCATCGAAACTCAACCACGACGGCAAAGTATCACCGTTCGCCAGCGTCGCGCTGTAGGAAAGCGTATCGCCCGTGTCCACATCCGCGAAGGTATTGGGCGGAACTTGGAAGCTGAACGCGCTGTCTTCCACCGCATTCAGATCGGCAATTGCGTTTGCGAGGACCGGAGCCTGGTTGGCCGAAATCACCGTGATCGATTGCGGAGCAAGCCCAAAACTGGCTTCCGCGAGCACGGCTTGTTTATCCGCGATCGAAAGAGCATCCGTGTTGCCGTTGACGGCGTACTGATAAGCAAGCGCCCCGCCGATCGCCTGTGTCGTGCCCGTTGAAACGAGATGTGACGGCAAGATCGCGTCCAGCGACAGATTGAGGCCTGGATTCTCAGCTGCCTGGCCGTAGAACTCACTGATTGCCGCGCTGAAGTCGTAGCCTGAAATAGTGCCGCCGCTGATGAGTTGGAGGTTAATTTGTGGCCAGGCCATTGGAGCCGGCCCCAATTGCCGACGCAAACGGATCGAATCGGAGGTGCCAGCCGTGAGCACGAGGTTGTTCCCATCCTGGCTGAGTGACAGGTCGGCGAGCGCGGTGCCGCCGCCCAGCGACAGCGTCATTCTGCCCCCGGCATACGCGGTGTCGTTGCCGTCGCCCGGATTGAAGGCCACTACCGTGCCATCGCCGTAATTGTCAATCCAATCGTTACCTTTTCCGCCGATTACGAAGTTGCTGCTGCCACCCACGTTATTGGGAGTTCCATCGGCATAGATGTAATCGTTCCCCGCCCCCGCGTCGAGATGGTTGTTGCCTTGCCAGTCCTGCAGGGAATCGTCGCCTTCGCGGCCATCCAGCACGTCGTTTCCTGCCTGACCGTAGATCTGGTCGTTGCCTTGACCGCCATCGAGCGAGTCATTGCCACCGTTGCCCAAAAGAGTATCGTTACCTGCGCTGCCATCGAACCTGTCATCGACATTTGTGCCGGTCAGAAAATCATTGCCGCCTGTCCCAACTATGTCAAAACCACGGGCAATCAGATTCGCGTAGGCCAGACTCGTCCCGTCGTCAAACCGGAAAGTATCAATACCGGGGATACGTAAGGCATCGTTGGGATCGAAATCGCCCAGATGAATCGCGTCACCACTCGCACCCACACGGATCAAAAGCGATCCCAGCCCCAGCGTCAACATGTCCGGGGTGATACCCGGACCGAACTGTACGGTATTTGAGCCTTCACTATCTTCGACGCGATCGATACCATCGCCCAGGTTAAACACGTGAGTGTCGTTTCCCTGCCCACCTCTTAGAATATCGTCGCCTTTCCCACCGGCCAGAGTATCGTTCCCAGGGCCACCGTTTAAAACGTCATTGATATTGCCGCCAATAAGCGTGTCGTCCCCGGCGTCGCCATTTAGCCAATTCTGAATGCCGTCTAATCCAACCAGTACATCGGCATCCGCGGTACCAATGACAGGATCAGCCCTGGTGGTCGCCATCGCGGTTAACGTCGCAATGTCCCACACCGTGCCGTTCTCGAAACGAACTTCCTCGATCTTGCCATCGTCGCTTGTAAACCAGTTGAGCAGGGTTACTTTGTCCTGGATACCATCCACGTTCAGATAGAGGTTGGACTCATCCCGGGTAATACCGACTACTGAAGGAAGAATTCCGTTATCCAGATACCAGTTCGCATCGAGATTGCCAACAGCACCCCCACCCTCGTCGTTTAGCACGCGATTCAGGGTCCCAAACACGAGCCGGTCAGAATTGCCGGGAGTGCCGTCGTGTTCTTGTATGCTAATTTGCCCAACGTGACCTTTGCTGATCGCGTAAATATCATTGCCTGTCCCGCCGTCAAGCAAAGCGTTTCCAACCACAGAGCTCAAAGCGTCGTTGCCAGCGCCCCCCAGCAAGGTGTCGAATCCGTCGACGGATCGATTTGTGGAGGAAAGAACATCATTTCCATCATCACCTTCCAGATAGTTTTGGTAGGTAATCGTCCCATTTAATCGATCTCCGCTGGTAATGGTGTCATCGCCATTGCCACCGATAAACGTATCGTTGCCATCGCCGTTACTCAACGTGTCATTACCATCTCCGCCATCCAGGTATTCGTCGCCGGGTGGCCCAAACAGGTTCGCAAAATTACCGAGCCGGAAATTGAAGCTATTACCATGACTCCCGTTGATATAGTCATTTCCGGCACCACCGATAAGGATGTCGGAACCGAAACCGCCTTCAATATGATCATCGCCGTAACCGCCATCGATAAAATCATCGTACAAAGTGGATAAATCAGTTGACGCAGAAATTCCGAGAATATAATTCAATGCTGCGTCGATGCCACCGAAGAAATAAATCGTTTCATCGGAAGTGGCATCGATATTGTACGGAGCGAGGGGGTTATCGAACTGCGCATTTGCAGACTGTCCTTCAAACAACTCTCCAAATGGGGTCTCTGAATTAAACCAAAACCGGTCAATATGAAAGCTATTACCGTCGGGACTGATTACGGCCTGCTCCATGTCCCCATAGATATGTTCTGCAACCTGCCCACCCAATATGATGTCGGAACCTGCCCCTCCAGATAGAACAGCCACACCTATGCTTAAACCAAATTCGTCGAAGTAATCTCCAGTGGCAATGACATCGTCTCCCGGTCCTCCAATCAGATAATCCCAGTTGTTGCCCACAAGCAAATCGTTTCCAGCCTTTCCGAGGAAGACAGAAAGCCCCAGGCCCGCAATAAAAAGATCATTTCCCTCACCGCCGTACAGACTGATGTCTTGTCGGGAAGCGTCTATATAATCTTGTATAGTAGTTCCTCCAACATAGGCCTGTGTGGTCGGTTGTATCTCAGCGAGGCCGCCTGGAGCGCCCAAAGTAATGCCAAGGTCGCCATTCTTGAAATTCTCAATTCGCAGGTCGCCATTGATCGCCAGTGTCCCACCGGTAGCAAGGTCTCCGTGAAATACATAACGGAATTGCTTGTCGCCGCTTATATACTCCCCCGGAGCAAGCATCACACTGCCCGCAAGCGTTACACCGTTGAAAACAATCGTGCCCAGCCCATCGGTATCGAAAATCGTGTCCTGACCGTCGCCGCTTGTATAAACGTAGGTGTCATTCCCCTGACCACCCTCGAGGTAATCACTGCCGCCATTACCGATGAGCATGTCGGCACCGCCGCCGCCGTATAATTGATCTCCTATATAGACGTCTCCCCCGGTGAGCGTTTCGATTTGATCGCTTCCAAAGATAACTTTGACGGGGGTGTTTACGGCGGAATTCTGTGTGCCTACTACCCTAAAAGTAAGGTCGTTTCCGTTCGCATCCTTAAGCGTTTTATCGGTATAGTCATAGGTCAAAGGCTGTTTGCTGCGCAATGCGCGCTGCCCGTCAGCCGTGTAGTCCAGGTTCTTCCATGCGAGCATTTCCGCACGATCGGCCATATACTGGCTCGTCATGCCGGCGGGTGTGCCAGTCGCAGCGCTGTAGAGATCGAGTTCGCCGTGTTGGTCAAACTGACTGTAGTCCACACCCGAAACAACAAATGGGGTGAGTTCGCGTAGTGCATAGCGGTAGGCCAAGGCATCGCTGCCTTGGGCTTGGGCTGAACCAACGACAGAGCTGGCACTTTGATTGATTATAGACACCAACTGAAACGGACTGGTCCCGTCGGTCGGCACCAGCGCCTCAATCGCGTAGATCGCTTGATAGAGTTCGTTTCGATTTTCCGTCGAGACAATGGCTGTACCAAAAATCTTCGCCAGCGGATTTGCCACGCTCTCTAGCGTGTCGCCGTTATGGCTGGAAGCGGCCTTCACGATTGCGCTTGCTTCATTCACGCTGATCCCCGGCTTGAGACGATCAAGCAGCGCGTAAACGGCCAAGGAATCGGTGATTGTGAATATGCTGTGATTGGTAAAAGGGTTGACACTAAATTCGGTTTCGATGAAAGTTGGCGGCGCAAGTTGAGTGCCGATCCCGGAAATCAAAGATAGTCCCGATGACGCGTGGATGTTGGAGATGTTGTCTACCAGCGCAATGTGGCCAAGTCCCATAGCAGCACTGAATGAATCAACTGCATTGCCAACAACGCCACCTACACCAGGAGCGTTCAACAGATAAGTACCCGAATTGTTTGCGCTGAACCAAGAACCTAGCGCAGCAGCCAAATACCCGCCTAAGGAGTGCCCTGTAATCGTATAGCTCGACGGCAATACGCCACTTTCCATCCATAACTGGACCTGAGCCCGCAGCGTGAAAAACTGAGGATTCAGGAAAGACGGCCACCCGGCCAGAATATATGCGTCCGCAAGAAAATCACCAGGCGACTCCGTGCCGCGTACCGCCAGGTAACGCTGGCTGCTTTGATCTTGAAACACGGTCGCCGACAAACCAGTGTTGTCGTTGAGTTGATCAATGACCGTGTAACGATTCGCAAAGTTGTCAGCTTGGTCTTCCGTCATGCCAGCAACTTGCAACGCTGCAATAAATTGCCCTCCAGAGATACCCGGCGTAAAACTGGCGTATGCGGCAAACGCCAACTCGGATTGTTGAAAGAGCTGACCAACCTGAGTCATATATCCCCCTGAAAATCAATTACTGATAAATACGTTCTTTTCAACGCCTACGTCTTCGGGACATTGATACGATGATGGATGCGCTGGCGACGGTGGGTCGCCACCGCGTCTCGCATAGTATGTCGATTCCGCAAGCTTTGTTTGGTCACTGCTTCGATATAATTCGTAACGACCGCGCCAGATCACAAGATCATTAGGATCGCCGGCCCCGCGCACAATCCATGTGTTTTCAGTCTTGTAATAAAACTCATCGTCTGCCTTCTTATATTTAAAGCTTGGCACACGAACATTGCCGTACTGATCGAACCGGCTCGCTGGTAATTTCACCGTCTCATAAACCTTAATCCCGCCGTCCTTCACGCACAGCTCGTTAACGATCGCGTCTGCTTTTGCTTTCCTATAGGTCGGGATGCCCCACCACAGAGCCAAAAGCATAATAGCGAATACAACAAAAGAGATAGTCCAGATCTTCTTTGGTTTCATATTAGAAGCCCTCGCGTTTTCCAGCTATCTGGCTAAAAGGGGACGGAGCCCGGTTTCGAAGTCGTCTGCCAATAGCGCCAGTCTTCAGTATCACGATCATTTGTCCCCTAATGTTGAAGCTCGGCTAAGACGCGACGCTGCTTCGCGTGGACTTTCTCGGTCTTCCACTTTGGCCAGGCCGGACGCGGCGTGCAACCATTCCTTCGATTTCGTCCTTGAACCTTTCTTCGCCCAGCACTAGCCCGCCATTCACTGATGTCCTGATCTGATCAAGATCCTTGTCGTCGAGGTGATGACAGAACAATTCGCGGTATGCATGTTGTCTTTGTGGATTACTCGTCCCCAGTTCAAGAAATAATCGGTGGTCTTGAATCATCGGGTCCTCACGGCCCTCGGCGTGATAACCGTAACTGGACCAGCGATAGTCAGATGGGCTTGCTACCAAGCGTGCCCGCACGGGATTTAACTCAATATAGCGGTAGCATGTCAGCAGATATCGCTCGCTATCGATCAGGCTGGATTTGAATCGGCCTTCCCACAGAGTTCCCGTGCGCCGGTAAGTATGGTTCACGTACTGGACGTAGCGGCTACCGAGATAACGCATCATCAGCGAAAGCGCATCTTCTCCAGCCGGGCTGACCAGCAGATGCACGTGATTGGTCATGAGCACATACGCGTGGATTGCGCACTCATAGCGATCTGCGCCTTCAAGCAAACATCGCAGATAGAAACGGTAATCCTCTTCGGCAAAAAAGCAAGGCGACCGATTGTTGCCACGCTGAATGACGTGGTGTGGAATTCCAGCAACCTTGATACGCGCTCTACGTGGCATGCGACATCCCGATCAGATTAATTGCAGATTCCTAAAACAGAAACCGGGCTCCGTCCCCATTTTTCGGAAATCAGATCGCGCGCTTCCGTTTGGCATCAATCGCGCAAAGGCGGCAGGCGTATTCAGGAAAGAATGCGCGGAATGGGGCTCGCACGCGCCGAGAAGCGCAAACGCAATAATTTGCGCCGGGACTGACAGGTCGCCTGCTACCGCCGTATTTACCGGCTCGGTATCCAACGCGCCTCCCTTGCCGCTGCGAAGCTTGTTATTTGTTTTGGATGCTTCGATTACGGAGCGGGCGCCGGGACTGTCCGATAAGGAATCGGGTTTCCCGTCTCCGCTGCTGACCAGCTATTAGAAACGCCTATTTCGCGAAATGCAACCATGTCAGTTGAAAAAAGCATATTACTTTTGGCCTAGGCAGGTTTCCTTGTAAGGAGATCCTGACATCCGCCGATTTTCCGTTGTATTCACCTCCTGCCGTTGCGGGAGGTGCGAATGTTAACGCGCAGCTAAGACGCTGCATCGCTTCGTGCGGACTTTTTCGGTCGTCCGCCTTCGCCCGGCCGAACGCGGCGTGCTTGAATGCCCCGGGGTGAGCTTTCCTTCTCTATTTCACGGTGCCCACAAGGCCGATACGGGAACGAGCCAGAGCTTGTCGCCGAACGGCACGATTTTCTCCCCCGGATAAAGTACAGCCCCGCCGCGGAATTGCTTGCCGAGTTGCTCCCGCAGCGCCGCGAGCGCCGCGAAGTCCGATGCGGCCACCGTGGCGCTGGCTTTGACCTCGATGGCCGCCACCGAGCCGTCGGGCTTTTCGATTACGACATCCGCCTCCGAGCCGGCGGCGGTGCGCAAGTGGAAAAGCGCCGCTCGCGGATCGGTCCAGGAAACCTGTTTGCGGAGTTCGCCCACCACAAAACTTTCCAGCAAACGCCCCAGCAGCGAGCGGTCCTCGGACAGCCGTTGTTTATCAGCACCGATCAGGTGACACGCGAGACCCGTGTCCACCAGGTGCAGCTTGGGCGCTTTGACCAGGCGTTTGCCCAAATTGCGTGACCAGGCCGGCAGGCGGTGGACGAGAAACACGGTTTCCAGCAAAGCAAGATAGCGGGTCAGGGTGGTGTGCGGCAGGCCGGCGTCGCGGCCGACGTCGGCGAGGTTCAGTAATCCTGATGCGCGGGCGGCCAGCAGCTTCAGTAGATTCGGCAGAGTGTGCAGCGCATCCACGCGGGCCAAGTCGCGCACGTCGCGTTGCAGGATCGTCGAAATGTAAGACGCGAACCATGCCGATCGCCGCTCGGTATCCTGACGCTGGGTCGCTTCGGGGTAACCGCCACGGGTCAATCGCGCGGCAATGTCCTCGCGCGCCGATGGCAGCTTCGACTTGCCGAGGGTGCCGGCGAAGAGCCGGTGCAAGAACCCCTCACGTACGCCCGCCAGTTCGCCGGCCGAGAACGGAAACAACGGAATGATCTCCATGCGCCCGGCCAACGATTCTGAAAGTCGCGGCAGGGTCATGACGTTGGCCGAACCGGTCAGCAGAAAGCGGCCGGGCCGGCGGTACTTGTCCACCGCGAGCTTGATGGCGGGGAACAGGTCGGGTGCCTTCTGGATTTCGTCAACGACGACGGGGCCGGTGAGATTGCGGATAAACCCTGCCGGGTCGCCGGCGGCGAGGGCGAGCGTGGCAGCGTCATCGAGCGTGAAATACTGGGCTCCGGACTTGGCGGCCATCGCCTGGGCCAAGGTGGTCTTGCCGGTCTGACGCGCGCCGTTGAGCAGCACCACCGGGGTGTCGGCCATGGCCCGCCGGATGGAATCCTGAATGTTGCGCCGAATCATGGTGAGATAATCACCGATTCGTGGTGAATTTGCAAGACACCGCTATGATTGGAAACGCAATCGTAGCAGTTTGTTGATACGAGGTCGTGAAAGCATCACCCTTCATTGGCTCCAAAGCCAATCACCATGCGGCTTTCCGGGCGATGAAGAGGGTATTCTGGCCTGCATTCGATTTCGCGCTGCCGAGCACCGACCACCGGGTCAGTAATCGAGGTCTCTTGCTTCGAACGGGAATCGCGGCTGCCTGCCGAGGATGCGGGTGAGCACCGCGTTCATCGCCGGCGCGTCGTTGTCGAAGCCGCCGTGCGTCTGTGAGGTGCACGCCGCACCCGCGGTGTTCCGGGGGGCGGATTCGATGACTTCCGCGAACTGCCTGCGCAGCGCCGGCTCGTGCTTGAAGCAAGACTTCATCCCGAGCAGCGGCGTGCCGCGCCGGTCCTCGAACGCATTGGATACCAACCACAAGAGCGACCTGCCGTAGGGGCCGACCTCGTCGTCGAGCTCCTGCTGCTCTGTCAGCATGTACA
>Ga0082335_1004282_pt1 | contig 21781 bp, 16 predicted proteins | sample Subgrocontami58m_FD_72375 | JGI IMG/M metagenome (GOLD analysis project Ga0082335, IMG submission 72375) | Subsurface groundwater microbial communities from S. Glens Falls, New York, USA - GMW37 contaminated, 5.8 m (SPADES assembly) (version 2) ...
CGTCGCGACAGGCTCAGGTGTCGGGGTCGGCCCCGGTGTCAGCGCCGATGCGGACGCAGGCGTGGCGGTAGGCGCGAGTGCCGGTGTCGGCGTCGGAGAGGGAGGGACGAGCAACTCCAGAATGGAGCATGCTGTCCATAAGAGCACGAGAGGCACTATGGGAAGGATATGAATCATGCGGCGCATGAGAAAGCTCCTGTTATTGGACTAAAGAATCCGTGACACCCTGCGTATGTCCTAGGGCGGGTCATCAGCGCCCACCGGCAGGGCGTTCAGGTCTTCCCTCGGCTGGTCGTTTTCTTCGGGCAAGGGGACCTGCTCCTGCAAGAACTGCTCCGGTCTGCCCGCCGGACGCAACACGTGGACATTTCCTTGCCATGTCAGCACCTCCGCCGGCGTCGGGTGACTGAGGAACGCGATGCTGCTCGCGCTGTACCCGTAGGCGCCGCTGGAAAAGACTCCGATGATGTCCCCCTCGTCCACTCTCGGCAGCGGAACGCCATGAGCAAAGACGTCCAGAGGCGTGCAGCACGGACCGACCACGGACACCTCCGACTCCTCCGGCTCGTCCAGACGGGTGACGACCGCCATGGGATAGGGCTTTCGAAAGACCTGGCCAAAGTTGCCGGTGGCGGCGATGTGGTGGTTCATGCCTCCATCAGTAATGACAAAGGTTTTGCCGCGGGAGCGTTTGACGTCCACCACTCGGCACAGATAGACTCCGGCCTCCGCAACGAGATAGCGCCCGAGCTCTATGACAAGCTGGGTGGGCGCCAGACGCGGGTCTTCCTTGCACCGGCGCACGACCTCTCGATAGCCCTGTGCGAGGGCATTCAGGTCGAAGCGCTTCTGGTTGTCGAAATAGGGCACTCCGAAGCCGCCGCCCAGATCAAGCATTTCAAGCGGTCGTTTCAGGCGGTCAGCCGTTTGCAGCGCCAGGTCCACGGCGTGATGGTGGCCCGCCAGGAGGGCCTCCACATCGAATATCTGGGTCCCCGCATACACGTGCAGCCCGACGATTTGCACGTTAGGGTGGGTGGCGAATCTGCTCAGCACGTCCGGCAACTGCTCTTCGTCCACCCCGAACTGCTGGGAGCCGCCGCCCATTCGCATCTGCGCGCCTCTGACCTGCGCCAGGGGATTGACGCGGATGGCGGCGCGCACTGGAGCGCCGAGCTCGGCGGCAATCGAGGAAAGACGCTCCATCTCCCCCGCCGATTCGACATTGATCGCGCGGATGCCCGCGCTTGCCGCCTGTCGCAGCTCCTCGTTCGTCTTGCCCGGCCCGGCGAAAAGGGTCCGCGCCACGGGAAACCCGGCCGCGCGGGCCAGCGCCAACTCTCCGCTCGACGCCACCTCCGCTCCCAGGCCGGCGCGCGCCATCATCTGGCACAGCCCCAGGCTGGGATTGGCCTTGAGCGAGTAGAAGAGCTGCGTCTCCGGCCCGAGGGCGTTCAGGACCTGCGTGATTCCGCGCATGAGAACATCGCCGGAGTAAACGTAGCACGGCGTCGAGACGCGGCGAACGATCTCCGAGACAGACACGCCGCCTATGCGCAGCTCCCGGCCCGTGGGTTCCCCCCATGACCGGATGATCTGCATGGCCCTATACGTCGGCGAACTCATGCCTTAACCCGCTCCTGTCAATTTTGCCCGTCACGGTTTTGGGTAACTCGGGCAGAATATGGATTTCCCGCGGGAGCATGTACGGGGGCGCTGAGCGGCTGAAGATGGCCCGCATCTCTTCCGGCGTCATCGCGGCGCCATCTTTCAGCGATATGACGGCGACGATCGCATGGCCCAGTCCGATTGACCCTTTTCCGAAGACTGCCGCCTCACGGACCTCGGGGATGCCATAGAAGATGCTTTCGATCTCGTGCGGGCTGACACGAAAACCCTGCGTCTTGATAAGCTCATCACGGCGCCCCAGAAAATACAGGTACCCATCTTTGTCCCGTTTCACGAGGTCGCCTGAGTACACCACGTTGTCGGTTGCCTGAAGCTCCGGCGGAGCGAACGGGTTTGGCCGATAGACAGCCCGCGTCCGTTCCTCATCTCCCCAGTAGCCGAGAGCGACGGTCGGACCCCGATGGATGAGCTCACCCACCTCGTCGACCGCGCACTCCTCGTTCTTCTCATCCACCACCCAGATGTCAGTGTTGGGGATCGCCCGGCCGATGCATGATGAGCCGCGGTGCACTTCGTCCGGCGGCAGGTAGGTGGAGCGGAACGCCTCGGTCAGGCCGTACATCAGGTAGATATCCGTGCCGGGCAGAAGGCGACGCAGAGAGTCCAGGTTCGGTTGAGGGATCATCCCGCCGGTATTTGTGATGTAGCGCAGGTGGGCGAGCGGCTCTCGCTCCAGGCTGCGACGGTTCTGGAGCAGCAGGGGCCACACGGAAGGGACCCCCGCCAGTCCCGTGATGGAGTGCGTTCGAAGGTTCCGGAGTATCTCGCCCGGGAGCAGGGAGCGCTGCAGGACAAGCGTGCCGCCCACGCGGACCATCGTGGTGAGTTGATTGAGGCCAGCGTCGAAGTTGAGCGGCAGGATGCTCAGGACGCGGTCCGAGGAGGTGTTTTTCACATAGGTGGACACGATCTGCGCTCCAGCCACCAGATTGCGATGGCTGAGCATGATCCCTTTGGGCAACCCTGTTGATCCCGACGTGTAGATTATCGTGCTCAGGTCCGTCTCCGTGACGGGGAAGACCGCGGGCGCTTCCCTGCCCGCGACCAGTATTTCGGAGAGAGACGCCACGGCGCATGTGATCGGGGGCATGCCTTCCCCGTGGTAGAAGACCGATTCGACCGGGAGACTGGCCAGGGCGGGAACCTTGTTGGCGTCCGCTATCAGCGCCCTGGTCCGGCAGTTGGATATGATATGCCGGGCCTGGGCTTCCTTAAGCTGGCTGTTGATGTTCACAAACGCTGCGCCGATCTGGGAAACAGCGAACATGGACACCACCGCTTCCAGGCTTTTGTCAAGATAAATCCCCACGCGGTCACCACGCCGCACGCCGTACTCCAGCAGCGCGCCGGCCAGGCGGGAGGCCTGTCGCCACAAATCTTCGTACGAGCAGATGCGGGCGCCGTCCACGACAGCCGCATGCCCGGGGTCCCGCTCCACGCTGTTGAGGAGGAGATGAGACAGCGTGAACTCTGGAAGCATGCTCTACCCCAGCTTTCTGCCAACGAGCGCGCTGATCCGCGCCAGAGTGCTGAAGTTCTCTTCGTCCACTTCCTCCGGTAATATCTCGATGCTGAACCGCTCTTCCAGGAAGGCTACGAGCGCCACAGTCTGCAGCGATGTCAGATACCCGTCTCCGATAAGCGGCGCGTCTTCGGGGAGGGAGAGACTTTTCTGCCGCAACAAGTTCTCAACGATATGACGATGAATGACGGAGGCCACGTCCTGCGCCATCTGGCTACTCATACGCGCTCACTCCCTATACCACGGCATGGCTGGCTTCCATATCTCCGTAGGAAAGACTCCAGCGGCCCGACCAGGTGTTGGACAAGGTCGCCTGTTCATCCTTGACTCTGACGAGGAGGTGAAGGCCGCCCCGTGCGATAAAGCCGGACCGACGCAATGCGTCCTCCGGCACGGCGCAGGGTGATGGATACCAGGGATAGCAGACCTTGGATGCGCCTTCCTCGCGCAGGTGACGAATGGCATGGTGCAGAAGCAGGGGCCCCACCAGTCCTCTGACGGGGGACAGTGTCTGCAGGTCCAGAATGTAGCCGGGACGGTCCGTCAGGCGGGACAGGTAGAAGATGACGTATCCGGCCAGCTCTCCCGTGCCGTCTGTCATCACGGCAATCTGGCGTCCCGCGTGCGGAGATGAGGGGCCGTACCGCCACTTCAGGAACCGCCTGTCCCTGGCGGGCATCGCGGAGACCTGGCGGGACAGCCGTCTCGCGAACCTGTCAAAGCGCTCATCGAACTCGTTCAGGGATGTGATGGGCGGCTGCGCCTCCAGTACGTGGCTCCGCAATTGGCTCCACAGGTCCCATGCTCGGACAGCCGCCTCCCGCGCCACGGGGGGAAGCCGGCTCCATCCCGGCGAGGAAGCGAAGGCTCGTCCGTCCAGGGGTTTGACGTATCGAATCATACGCCCCACCAGCTTTGCGCCCAGCCATCGGGTCACCTGGATGGTGGCAGCCACGTCGTCAAGGCTGACACATGTGGGACAGGTGTTGAAGAACGTTCGCATGAGGCTGATGCCGTGGAACCGGAACGCCGGGTGGACCATGTAGTCGCAGGGCGTGTGCGCCACCACGGTCGCGCCACCGAACCAGTATGGCTGAGGAATGGTCGCGAGAAATCCCACCACGCGGCCGCCTGACTCCAGCACCCAGCGATAGGTCTCTTCCTTGCACAGGTTCCTCTGCTGCGCCCATCGCCACCGGGCCCGGAAGGCAAATGCCGCCTGTTCGCCGAATACCTGGTGATAGAGCGTGAGCACCTGGCCCATGTCTTTGTCCACGAATGGACGTATCGCCGTGGTCCGCGAACGGTCAGCCCGCCCTGCACCTGTTGTCTGAGCAGCCTCGGGATGAAGCGGTTCAGCCATCTGCGCGATGCTGTATTGCTGAGCCATCAGGCCACGCTCCTTCAATCCACGCGACTCTATCGCGCTGCGTTCCCGCCGCCGCGCAGGGTAAGAGCGACCACGGAGTAGGCGGGGAGGGTGTACGTGAAGTTCGTCGAGGCCGTGACCTGCTTCGGCTGAATCGCGGCGATGGCGTTCTGGAACACCGCGGGAGTGGCGACCTGGTAGTCCAGGATAGCCACGCCGTTAATTGTCGTGGTCGGGTTCGTATACGGGAATGGGCTGGAGAGAGAAAGAGGATCAGTGCTGGTCATCTCGTAGGCGTAGCCCACGGTGGGGGTGAAGCCCTGGACCTGGAGGTTGGAGACGACCGACGTCCCCTTCAGGTTGACGAGCATCAGCTTGAGCGCGCCCGGGTCCTTGCTGTCCGTGCTGGCCCATACCACCGCCTTCTGCTCCGGGTCGTCGGAGGAGGACTGGACCATCATGTCGCCGAAGTGCTGGGCGTACAGGAAGGCGGTCGAGTAGATGGGCCGCACGTCCAGCGTCTGGTTGTTGTCGATGCCGAGCAGGCCGCGGGAGTTGCCGCCGCTGGTGCCTCCGTCCTCCAGGCTGTAGTACGTGAGAATGTCCAGGCCGTTGTACGCCCAGCGGCCCAGCATGTCCCCCAGCCAGATGGCCGCGATGTGGTTGGAGTTGATGGGGCTCTCGTAGAGGCTGACGTGGGAGCCCATCTCGGTGATGGCGGTCTTTGCCTGGGGGTAGGTCTGGCGATAGGGCGCGATCACCGTCTGCTTCATCGCCTCCGCGATGCCCCTCCGGTACGTCATCCGGTCCAAGCGGGTCAGCGGAGTGTCCTGCCCGTAGCACCCGAACCCGTCGTGGCAGACGGAGCCGACGTTGTTCCTGTACTCCAGGAGGGCGGCGACGGAGCCGCCCTCGTAGGCGAAGGTCGTGGGGTCGCTGCTCCAGTTCGTGAGCTGGTACCAGTGCCAGGTCAGGACATCCAGGCCGCTGCCCACCTGACCGAGCAGGTCCTGGTACCAGGCGGTCTTGTAGGGCATGGTGGGCACCGGCCCCAGGAGCTGGATGGCGGGGTCCACCGCCTTCAGCGCCGTCGCGTACGCCGCGAAGCGCTGCGCGTACTGCGCGGAGGTGACGCACGTGTCCAGGTCCAGCTCGTTGCCCAGCTCCCAGTATTTGAAGTTGTAGGTGTGCTCCACGTTGGTGTAGCGGAGCAGGTCCGCCCACATGGCGGGGTTGTTGTCGCAGATGTTGACCTGCATGACGGTCTGGGCGTTCAGGTCCCGGGCGAACTGCGCATAGCTGTCAATCAGGCTGGGTTTGTACGCGTGGGTGTAGGAGTACGTCTGACTGGTGACGGGGTCGGTGTAGGTCCAGGCCCCGTCGTCCGGGGCGGCGCCCGAGCGGCTCCAGCCGGTGCGGTTGACCCAGAGCCCGCCCGCGAAGCGGATGACGCCGGGCTTCAGGTAGCTGGTCGCGTCCTGAAGCGCCTTGCGCTTGGCGGACGTCAGGTCGCGGATGCCGCCCCATAGCCAGTTCCAGTTGTTCATCGCCACGCCGCGCATCGTCGGGGCGAAGGGGTACACGTTGGTCGCGGCGTTGACGGTGAGGTTGACCTGTGGCGTCGCCTGAGCGCTGGCTTCGGGCAAGGGCGCTGCGCCAGCCACGGCGGAGAATAGGAGCGCCACCAGAAGGGTTACCCGGATGAAAAACGAGGAGAACGAGGATCGGTGCCGACCTGGATAGAGCCACGCCATTGCTGACCTCCCAATTGACCCAGATTTATCGCTGCGTGCTAGTCTATTTGACCCAACGATCGGAAGAGAATAGACCATTCTGTCCAATTGACCTAAGAGTTTTGTACCGGTTTTGAAACACCTCTTTGGGACTCCTCTACCATTGTCGGTCTGTCGTGTCCGATCATTAAGCACGCTCTACCCCCTTAAACGCTCCCATGGTCTTGTGGTTAGGCTATTTTGGAGGGGAAAAAGCGAAGCCACGGCAGATTGCGCCCGAACGTAGCACGGAATGTGGCGCACGACGCGAAAACTCGGATTGAGAGGCGGCTGCGCGCGCGGGGGAAGGGATGAGCGCGATACGATTGGCTTGCGGGCAAAAAACGGGACGGGCGAGTGGCCCTGGCGCATCACGCGCCGGGGCCACAACGGTGCGCCGAATCTCCGTCGCGCCGATCACATTTGTTCACAACCCTTGCTGGCTCTCCGCGTTCTTCTGAAAACAGCTATGCCGAAGTTTTCATTCCACAGTCACGGACTTGGCCAGGTTTCGCGGCTGGTCAACGTCACAACCTCGCTGCACGGCGATGTAGTACGCGAGAAGCTGGAGAGGCACTATCTCAAGCACCGGCTGCAGGAGAGGCGAGACCTGGGGGACGGTTATGACGTAGTCAGCCCTGCCCCTCAAGCGCTCGCGGGAGACGGTGGTGACCGCGATGACACTGCCCCCCCGGGCCTTCACCTCGGAGAGGTTGTTGAGCGTCTTCTCGAACAGGGCATCCTGTGGCGCGAGAGCTACAACCGGGGTATTCTCGTCGATGAGGGCGATGGGGCCGTGTTTCATTTCTCCGGCCGGGATGCCCTCGGCGGGAATATAGCTGATCTCCTTCAGCTTCAGGGCTCCCTCCATGGCAATGGGGTAATGGATACCACGGCCGAGATAAAGGAAGTTGTTGCGCTGGAAGAGGTCATGGGCAAGCTCCTGGTACATTTCATGGTTCCCCAGCAGAGTTCCCACAAGACGGGAGAGTGTGGACACCTCCCGAGCGGCGGACAGAGATTCTTCCCGGGATATACAACGACGCGTGAGGCCCAAATGCATCGCCAGAAGGTACAGGGCCATCAAGGACGCCGTGAATGTCTTCGTAGCGCATACACCTATCTCAGGCCCCGCACGCAGATAGACCACTCCCTCCGCCATTCGTGTAGCCTGGCTTCCGACCGCGTTGCAGAGGGTCAGCAGGCGCGCGCCTCTTCGCCGGGCCTCCTCCATGGCCCCGAGCGTATCCGCGGTCTCTCCGGACTGCGTAAGCGCAATCACCAGGGTCCGCCGGTCGATGAAGAGACGCCGGTAGCGGAACTCGGATGAGTTATCAACCTCTGCCGGGACTTGGGCCAGCCGCTCAATGTATTCCCTTCCAATGGAAGCCGCGTGCAAGCTCGATCCCATACCTATGAGCACGACTCGATCAAAAGCCCGCACCTCGTCGCTGGTGAAGGGCAGCTCGTCGAGTCGTATGGCCGGCGGCTCCGGAAAAAGTCGCTGGCGCAACGCGCCTATGAGGACCTCGGGCTGCTCATGGATTTCTTTCAAAACGAAATGCCCGTAAGGCTCTTTGACAACGGCGCCTCCGTTCAACGAAACCGTCTGGGGAGTCTTGCACAAGACCCGCCCCTCCAAGTCCTGGTACGCAACTCCCCGCGGACCAACCACGGTCATTTCGCCGCTGGAGAGGTATGCCACCTTCCGCGTATATGGAAGAAGAGCGGGCAGGTCGCTTGCCAGCCACATTTCACCGTCCCCGTATCCCACGGCGACACCACCTGCGTTCCCCATGCGGACCGCGACTAGCATGCCGTCCTGCTCCGTGGCTGTCACCACAATAGCGTGCGCGCCCTTGAGCCTCCGAGCCGTCCGCCGGACGGAATCCGGAAGAGAGGCCCCTTCCGCGAGATAGTGCTCCACGAGGTGCGGAATGACCTCGCTGTCTGTCTCGGAGGCGAAGCTGTGCCCCTGGAGCGCCAACTCCTCTTTCAACTCCAGGTAGTTCTCCACAATGCCGTTATGGACCACGGCTACGTGACCATGACAGTCCACGTGGGGATGCGCGTTTGCCCTGGTCGGGCGCCCGTGCGTGGCCCATCGCGTGTGACCTATGCCGGTGGTCCCATGCAGGGACAGGCCGGATGCTGCTGCCCGGACCTCCCCCACCTTCCCCGTCTCTTTAAGAAGGAACAACGACTTGTGGCCGTTAAGAAGAGCGACCCCGGCGCTATCGTATCCCCGGTACTCCAGACGGGACAGCCCTTCCAGCAGGATGGGCAGCGCCTGTCGCGACCCCGTGTAGCCGACAATACCACACACAGGCTTTCCCCCTTACGAACTACGGGTTACACGTCCCGCAAACAGCTCGGATGGTGTCTGCATCACGTGCTTCAATACTGAAGGGATGAACTGCGCATCCGGACATGAGGAACGACCCCTTTGCCTGGACCGGGCATCGGCGCCATATGCAAACGCCTGGCGACACACAAGCAGACGGGGGCTTGCTGCTACGATCACTGTCACCCTTGCCCGCGCACAGGCGACTTTTCTCGTGCTCGCCACAGCCCCCCCCCAAAGCGTGAGCAGATACGCCAGCGGGCCTATTTGATGGCCTGGCTCGGCGAGATCCGGGCCTTGGCCTGTGAACGCGCGCTCTCAACGCCGTTGGTGCGTTCGGGAGAGGAAACGAGCCCCTCGCGAACACCGTTCACCGCCATCTGAGTCCGGTTGTCCACATTCAGCTTCTGCATGAGACTTCGCACGTGGGCCCGCACCGTATTCTCCGATATGCACAGAGAAGCGGCTACTTCCTTGTTTGTGGCCCCCTTTGCGATCAGGCTCAGCACCTCCCTTTCCCGCTGAGTGACCGTGCCGAACCCCAGGCCCAGCGGCGTTTGGCTCGCCTGAACGCTGCGGGCCAGGGCGCCGACCAGCTTGTCCGTCATGTCCTCCGACAGCCCCGCGCTGCCGGACACGACGCGTTTCAGTTGTTTCACCAGCATACCTGCGTCGGCATTCTTGTTGAGAAATCCGCGCGCGCCTGCCTGGATCGCTTCAATGATGTCCGATTCTTCCGTCGAAACGGTCAGCATAATGATCTGAACGTTCGGCAACTCCCGCCGGATCTGGCGAGTTGCCGCCATGCCGTCCAGACCCGGCATGTAGAGGTCCATCAGAATCAGGTCCGGCTTGAGTTCCCTCGCCTTATCCAGCGCCTCAAATCCGTGGCACGCCTCTCCAACGACCTCGAACCCCTCGGCGCTCAAGATGCGCCGGAGCCCTTGCCGCATCAACGCGTGGTCGTCCGCGATTAACACCCGACAGCCCATTGCTCACCTCCGTCGCTGAAACCGATGCTGATTGAACGGTCCGCTATTGCCTGGACTAGGCGCTGACACGATATGGTGAATGGAAGATGACCGTGGGGCCTCGTCTTCGCCCCAAAGGAACATTCAAGGCGCGTCTACCGCGTCCGCCCGCATGGGAGCGGCGCCGGCCTATCGTGTGCACGCGCTCAGTGAACATGGGGCAAATCTCCGAGGAGCGACCGGTGCGATTGCAGCACCATTTGAACCACATCTGCCAACCCTTCCGCCATGCCAATTGTGCGAGGCGCGCTGTAATACACATAGCACAGCCTTGGCCCTTCGACAACGCCACATTGAGAGTACTCCCTGAAACAATCATCACTAGCCCCTGGGGACTACGCCGTCATGGTACGCGGCCATCCTTAATTAGGCGGAAAGTCGTAGACGCACGCTCCACGAGATCATGTCATGTCGTTGGCGCAGCTGCACGTGTGGCACAACGCTACCTGCTCGTGGACCCTCCATGTCCCACGATCCCCTGCCAACGCGGTGCATTAAACGGAAGGCAGGGATTCGGACTCGCATCGGTATCTCGTCAAACTCGCCGCCCACGTCTGCGGACGGCATGACCGCGTCGTCCTTATGGACGATGCGGCAGCCGACGTCAGAACGTTATCGTAGTGCTGCTTCGAAAGACTCTGGAGCGAAAGCGCCCGCATGACAGAACAGGAGCACGGCGCCGGGTGCCGGCGACTCCGAACACTCAGCGCAGACTTCCATCACACAGGAGGACGACCGACGTGCAGCGCAGCATATCCATAAAGTTCGGCACCGAGGGATGGCGCGGCGTGATCGGCGAGGACTACACATATGAGAACGTCCGCGCCTGCGCTCGGGGGGCGGCGTTGTACCTCCAGGATAGAGGACTTGCCGACCGCGGCATCGTTCTGGGGTATGACACGCGCTTCAGCTCCGAGCGCTTCGCCGCCGCCGCCGTCGAGGTCTTTGCCGCCAGCCACATCCCTGTGTATCTGTGCTCGCGGCCCGCGCCAACGCCGGTCGTCAGCTACAACATCGTGGCAACAGGAGCGGGCGGCGCGGTCGTTATTACGGCCAGCCACAATCCAGCAGTTTGGAACGGCTTCAAGTACAAGTCCGAGTACGGCGGTAGCGCGCCGCCTGACGTTGTAGCCCGCTTGGAGAGGCTTATCTCCCGCGCTCAAGCGACGGCTCCCATCCCTCGCATGGAGCTGAAAGAGGCTGAGTCCCGCGGTCTTGTGCGGCGCATGGACCCTCGGCCCGCTTACGTCAACCACATCGCCACTTTGGTTGACCTGGAACGTCTTCGCGCGGCGGGGCTGTCCGTTGTGGTGGACGCAATGTACGGAGCAGGCGCCGGTTACCTGCGCGACCTCCTGAGGGGCGGCGCCACCCGCGTCCACGAGTTGCATGGCCAACGCAACCCCCTGTTCCCTCGTATGCGCCAGCCAGAGCCTATCGCTGAAAACCTCAAGGACCTGTGCCGCGCCGTGGTAAAGCGCAAAGCGCATCTGGGCCTCGCCAACGACGGCGACGCGGACCGCGTGGGCCTGGTGGACGAAAACGGCGTGTTCCTGACGCCGCTGCAGGTTTTTGCGTTGCTGGCGCTGTACATGCTGGAGGTCCGCGGGCAGCGAGGCGCGATCGTCAAATCCGTGACGAGCACCAGCATGCTCTACAAGTTGGCGCAACTCTACGACGTGCCTGTCTTTGAAACACCGGTCGGCTTCAAGCACATAGGCCCTGTCATGGAGCGGGAGAACGCCTTGATCGGCGGCGAGGAGAGTGGAGGATTCGGCTTCCGAGGCCATATCCCGGAGCGTGACGGCGTCCTGGCGGGCCTTTACCTGCTGGACCTCATGGCCCGCACAGGCAAGTCTCCTTCACGCCTTCTTCAGTACCTGCACGGCAAAGTCGGACCCCACTACTACCGGCGCATCGACGTGCCCTTCGATGTGAAGCGCCGAGAAGCAATTGTGCAGCGGGTTACCGCGGCGGACCCTTCAGCGTGGGACGGCGGACAGCCGGTGCGCGTGGATACTACGGATGGCATCCGCTTCACCTTCCATGACGGGACGTGGCTGCTTGTCCGCTTTTCCGGGACGGAGCCGCTCCTCCGTGTCTATGGCGAGAGCCAAGGCCGACAGCGCCTCGAGCGGCTCCTGGCGACAGTCCAACATGTGGTGGAGGAGTGATACGCGTATGAACACATCCTCGTGCGAGGTCTCTTCCCGATGAAAGTTCTTCTTGTGTTCGGCACCCGGCCAGAGGCAATCAAGCTCGCCCCGGTCCTGCAAGAGATGCAACGACGGGCGCGTGACCGGGACATTCACCCGGTCGTGTGCGTCACCGCGCAGCACCGGGATATGCTGGACCAGGTCCTGGGACTTTTCAACATCCGGCCGCACTACGATCTGGGTATCATGACAGGGGGTCAGACTCCTATTCAGGTGGCCTCAGCAGTCCTTTCGAAGCTGGAGCCCATTCTACTGAAGGAGCAACCGGACTGGGTCGTGGTCCAGGGCGACACGACCACGGTGGCGGCGGCCGCAATAGCGGCTTTCTACGCGAGGTCACGCGTCGCACACGTGGAAGCAGGACTGCGGACATACGACAAGTGGCAGCCATTCCCGGAGGAGATTAACCGCCGGATTGCGGGGGTCGTAGCGGACTTGCACTTTGCTCCCACCGAGAGAGCCCGCCAGAACCTGCTGAAAGAAGGGGTGCAACCGGCGAACATCATGGTCACGGGAAATCCGGTGATTGACGCGGTAGTGCAGGTGAGTAATTCGCCCCCGCCCGCGGAGCTGGACACGCTCATACAAGGGTCTCGCGCAACTCTTCCAACGGGCCCCCTTCTCGTCGTCACGGCCCACCGGCGCGAGAACCACGGCGAGAACATGGAAGCCATCTGTTCGGCTTTGCGGCGCCTGGCCTCTCTATACCAGGACCGAGTCCATATTGTGTATCCCGTCCACCCGAACCCGGCTGTTCAACGGACGGTGCGCCGGATGCTGAATAACGTGCACGGCGTCTCGCTCTTGCCACCACTGGACTATGCGTCCCTCATCCATCTGCTTCGGCGCGCATACCTGGTCCTCACGGACTCCGGCGGCATTCAGGAGGAAGCGCCCAGCCTGGGCGTGCCCGTCCTGGTCCTGAGGAATGTCACGGAACGCCCGGAGGCTGTGGAAGCGGGCACGGTCCGGGTGATTGGCACCGACACGACGCGCATAGTGCGGGAGGTCTCGCGTCTGCTAGAGAGCGCCGAGGAGTATCGCACGATTGCCCACGCGGTGAACCCCTACGGGGACGGGCGAGCCAGCCAGCGTATTGTATCTGCTTTGCTCGGCGAAAAGGTGGACCCCTTCGTACCCTGTCTCGGACCAATCGTGACGCGTGTGGCCCCATTCCCGAGAAAGCAGCCGCAACTTGCGGGATGAACCGGTCGCTGTGTCGCCTCACGCGGAGACAGATGGCGAGGCCGCACGGCGCATCATTTCGGGCTGCTTTTGCTTTGCGATGACTTCTAGGCGACTGACCAGCCCGATAAAGATGCCGACCATGATCGTCAGCCGAAAGTCAGTCAACCCCATATCAACGACCCCCTCGGCCACCCACGACACCACGACTGCCACGGCCAGCACCGCCACCACCCGGGCGTAAGGGTCTGTCGCGCTTCGCGCTGCCATTATTCCCTGGAGGATGCTCCGGCCCATGAGGAACCACCAGGCAACAAAACCAAGAAGGCCCAGGCGCATCCATACCCACAGCACTGTATTGTGCGGCACAAACGCCCACATGCTGAAGATGGACGTCAAATCAGGCAGAGAGACGAACTGCTCCATGGGTTTGCCGTAGCCGGCCCCAAGCACCGGCGACTGCCGAATGTTCGCTTTGAGGTTCTCCCCCTCGAGCACTCGATACATGTCGGAGCCAAGGTCGCGCTCGGTCGGCTTGTACAGCGACGCGATGGCCCTGGCGGGCTGGGCCAGCATGCCCTGACTCTGTCCGAATAGCGCGACGTACGGCACCATGGCCAGGACAAGTACGACGCCCAGCCGCACCATGGGCCTTCTCATTGCTGGCAACAACATGTACACAATGAGCGCCAGTACGAACAAGTCAAGCAGAAGCGCAAGGATGCCGGCCCTGCGTTGATTGGCAAGGAAAGACACCATCACCGGAGGCGCCACGAGCAGACCGAGTCGCAACTGCTTTCGGTCAGCCTTGAAGATCATGAGCAGCAAAAGGAACACAAAAAAGAGCGCGAACAGTATGCTCTCCTCGTGAGACAGCATCGCGTTGCTTCGCGACAGCATTGTCACCCTTGACGCGTCTCCCTGCAGCACGACAAAATACCGGAAAATCCCTATCATTCCCTTGAGAGCTTCAGCACCGATAAAAAACCACATCATGCGCCGCATCTGGCTCACGTCTCGTATGAGATTGAACGTGAGCAAATACGTGAAAATCGTGTAAAACCCAACACGTGCTTCCCAGACCGCATCTTTGAGGTCCCCGCCCGTGCTCAACCCGTAGGCAAACCCGTAGACGACCATGACCGTGTAGAACAACACCCCAGGGAACACGGGCCCCAGCTCAAGAGGCTTCTCCCGCGCTGCGATTCTTTTGAGCACGACGATGATGAGCGTCACGACCATGAGGATTTCGGCCGGACTCAGAGGGACGAGTATTCCAAAGTTTTCCAAAGGTTGAAAGAATGGGACCCTGTCCGTGAGCGAGTCAGGGAAATACAGCCCAAAGCTTTCAAATGTGGCTGCGCCAATCAGCAGGATGTATATCCCCGTTGATGCACGGCGCAGCAGCAGGAGCCCACCCAGCAAGCCAAGAATCGCGAGAAAAACAGCGCCCGTTTTTCGGGGGTTGACACCGATCACCAGGCCAGCCGCCAGGGACAGGAGGATGACCAGGCACAGCAGAACGCCACGCTGGGCCAGGAGCATCCGCTGATAGTGTGAGACAGGCAACGCACGGGAAACCGTCGCTTCTAAGGTGCTCATGTGTTAACACACCTTTGTCCAAAGGCTTCTCTGACATCCGGCTCGGCTACAGTCGGTCCCGCGGCCACGCAACAAGGCCGCTGGCCCGTGGCCTCCCACAGATGAACGAGGGACCATCCCCGAAGCGTGGCCATGCGGGAATAGGGCAGGCTCCGGGTAGATCGGACAGGAAGTGAGAGTCACCCAAAACGATAGTTAGTCTCCTCCAGAGCAGGCATGTCAACGCCATATGAGATAGAACCCTACTGCCACCAAAAGCGTGATCCCTATCAGCGTCAGCCGAGTTTCTACCCCGTACTTGCGGGCAACCATACCCAAGCCCAGGTAAAGTCCAAGAAGCATAGCCGCGAGGGCGAACTCCATTGCCCTATTCCAGCAAAAGGTCCGATACGAAGCGCGGAATCGCGGTGGGCACCCCCATGTGAACGATTCCGATGAGGTTGCCCCTATCCATCAGCCGCACGGCTTCTCTTGCCTTTCCAAGAGGCGTCATTCCGGCTCGGACCACCAGCACGCTTGCGTCCAGGAGCGAAGCTATGCTTCCTGCGTGGACGTCAGATAGAAGCGGGGGCATGTCCACCACCACGTAGCCAAAATGCCTCTTGAGCGTAGCGATGATAGACGGCATTTTCTGTCGGAGCGCAATCGCCGGGTTGTCCTGGGTTGAAAACTCCGGGCGTTTCGCTGGCATCGCGCCTGCTGCTATGAGCGTGAGGTTTTCCCGATTCGTGGGAATGAAGGCTTTTTCAAGCTCGCAGCGCTCCTCCAGGTAGTCGATCAGGCCGGGCGCGGTCTGGGTCTTCCCGCCGGCGACTATGGCGGGATTCATCCAGTCAGCCTCAAGCAGCGCAACCCTGTCCTTCGTCTCCTTCGCAAGAGCGATGGCAAGTCCGATTGCGCTCGTTGTTCTGCCCTCCTGAGGCAACGCGCTCGTAATTCCCAACGCCCAGGGGCGCACCAGAGAATCGTCACGCAGAAGCCGCAGAGCCAGAGACTGCCATGCCTCTTGCAGACGGGCCAGTGACTGACCCTGCGCCTTGCTGAGCGGTTTCGCCGCTGCCAAAGGCAGGACACCCCGCTTAGACCCGTTCGCGCTACCTGGCGCTTGCGTGGCAACCAAATCGAGAGCTTTCATGAAGGCCTTCCTTCTTGGCTGCTTTGACCATAGATTCAGCCGCAGCATTATCGGACGATGCCGGTCCCATCAAGGGTCTGCGCCATGACCTCGCGGACCCAGTGGCGGGACCGTCCTCGCATCGAAGTGGCTGGCGGGAGCCGCACAATAACCGGTTTACCCGTGGCTTTCTCAGCGTCCTCGGACGTCTGCGCGGTGCTGCCTGCCCACGTGAGCAGCAGAATGGGGAGCAGTCCAATCAACATTCCTATGATGAAGCCAATGACGATGGGCACCACCAGCCTGCTCGTCGTCATCTCGACGCGGTCCGGCAGTTGTGGCCTGTCGACAATGCGGAAACTCGCATTCCTGTTGGAGACCGCCGCTTCGCCGGCGATCCGCACCTGTTCGAGCGTGCGGAGACCCGATGCGAGTAGCGTCTCTTCCAGTTGGTAGTTCCCGCGCAGCACCGTCAACTCGGAAATTTCCGCGGCAGGTCTGACCTGCCCCTGAATGGGATCAGGGTACTGCTCCAAGAAGCGCCGAAGCTCCTCCGCGGCGCGGTCTTTCCGCTCGCTCTGAATCTGCGCCTGCCGAGTGTAGAACTCAACTCCCAGTTTGCTGTCTTTGACCTGTCTTTCAATTGCCTTTTCGCTGTACAGCGAGAGCGTTCTCTCGACCAACGCCTTCCCCAGATACGGCTCTGGCCCCTGGTAGGTCACCCGTATCAGATTGTTGCCGGCGGACGCCACCTTCATTGCGTCCTTGACCATTCTCAGCGCCACCTCGCCGGCCTGCTTTGGACTGGAGGGCGGCGCCATCCCCAGACGCCAGTAGAAGCTGCGCACAACGGGCGTACGAGACATCCACACCTGCAGGTCAGTAACGACTGGCCACTGTCCCTCTTCAATGGCCCGGCTGAGGCCTATGCTGTCGATGACTTCTTGTCGAAAGGCCTCGGTATCCAGCCACTCCCGTAGCGCCTGCGCCTCCCTTTCGCTTGGAGCGATCCGTGAGAAGGCAAGAGACTCCGCGAGCAACTGGCTCGGATCAACCCAGATAGCGGCCTCCACCTTGTACTGCTTCCCAACATAGAAGGTGAGCAGGAAAGCGAGGACAGGCAGCAATATGACGGGGACTACGAACAGCTCTTTGAATCGGAACAGGGTTTCCAAGTATCTCCTCACATCGGTCCTCCTGCATGCGCATCGTGTGGTGCCTTGAAACAGACGCAGAGGGCACAGGGGTCTGCACTATTAGACACGAATCGCCGACCGGCCGCCCACACGTACCTGGGTAAGTCTCTGCGCCCCCGTTGCCTAATCAGAATGGACTAGACGACTCACGAAGTACGCTGTTCAAAGGAAGTTTGGCCCCAAATGGGCAACCTGCGGCGATCGATACCTGTTCCGTGTCTCGACACAGGTGGAGGACAAGCAATGCGGACTCACGGCGGCGCGATGCGCACGGAGGGACGTCTGGGGAGCGTTTCTACTCAGTGGCCGCTGCTCGCACAAATGTGGTATGGGGCCACGCAGAGCCCAACGAAGGCTTACGAATGAACGTCCTTAATTAATAAAGAGAGGCGCCGCTTTTGGTAGCCAATCCCGGCACGCGCCGCGGCTTTCCAGGCGTACCCAAGTCAAACAGGCGGGCCGGAGCTGCTTGCGTGACACTCGGGGACCAGTCCATACAATAATCACATAGCACACATGCGGTATCCAATCCCATGCACGGTGCGGATCCACGGCGTTTTGCGACGGTCGTCGCCCAGCTTTCGTCTAACACGCTGGACGTACTTCTTCAGCTCCTGGTCCCTTTGCTCGTCGTCCCCCCAGATCAGTTGTTGAAGCGTTCCGTGTGTCAGGGTCCTGTCATGATTCTGAAGAAGGACAAACAAGAGTCGAAATTCGGTAGGCGTCAAGTGGACAGGCTCGTCTTCGAGGAAGACCTCGCGGGTGGCTGGTTTGACGAGCAGCCCCGGAAGCTTGATCGGCTCCCTCTTTTCGAGTGGTTCTCCGGGTGTGACGCGGCGTGTCAGGGCCACCACGCGCGCGACAGCTTCCGCGGAGTCTAGCGGCAAGGAAACAAAATCGTCCGCCCCGGCGTCGATCACCTTCATCATGTTGTTAGGCTGCTTCTCGTCCAAGGCCGCCACAACAGGTCCGCTCCAGTACTGGCGGACCCTGCGCACGGCCTGATGGACACCCATGCCCTTCGTCGGGCCAACAAACATGACACCGACGGTCTTGTCGCGCAGCGCTTTCGCACAGTTGGGTATGTCGTTGCAGACCTCCACCTGCAGATGGGGCCAGTGCACCTTGAGAGCAGCCACAAGCTCGTCAGCGAATTCCGCGTCATCCGTCAGCAGTCGTACGTTCATTGTTCTTCACACCCCGTGGCTCCAACAACCGTCACAGCGCTCGAGGCCGGCGAATCGACAAGGACAGGCTGCGCCGAAATACAGCCTCCGCAACAGGTCACAAGTATCCCGGTGGGACAATGGTAGTCCGCCAACGTCACATGCAACCGACGACGAGCGAGCAAACGCCGTCACGCCTGATAGCTCGGTGACGGAACACGTGAACATGACGATTGCATTATACATGCGATAAAGCAACGGTCTGTCTTCGTGCCATCAAGATTAACTCATATGCAGCACGCGAGTTCCTCTCTTTGTCTCAAACGCGCCGCACGCGGCGCAGGAGATTCGGTTAGCCTCTTCAAGAGTGACAGGCGCATAAGGGACATCTTCGCCGGTCAGCATTCGGGCTTGCTCTCACCCGCTTCGCCACACTGCGGTGACACCGCTGATCCGGAATCGGCAGGCGCCCGGGACGTCTATCCGGACTAGGCAATACATGCCCGAAGCACCCCTCTGTTTAGGCGGCCGTCATTCCCCATAAGGGGATGTTTGCAGACCTATCTTCCCGCATATGCTCTCCGTGTCTGCTGACATCGGCGAACGCGCAGTTGACGACCTTCTTGCAGCATCTGAGGGCAGAAACGATGAAGATTGCGATACTCGTGAGCAGCCCGGTCCCGCCGGACATTCAAGAGAAAGTTGATGTGGGCCTAAGCCCCAGACCGGACTATCTCGCGCTGTCGAAGGCGCTGAACGCACGTCTGATCACCCCCGTGCGCACACTCCCCAAGAAGAGGGACGCACTGGGAAGAGCGCACAGGTTCTGGCGAGCCGCGTGGGCTGCGTTCCAACGGCGAGACGAGTACGACATGATTATCAGTGATCTGGACAGGGTCGGCCTGATTCTCGCAGCATTGTTCAAGATCAGCGGCACCCAAAAGCAGCACATCCTGATTTGCCACGGGAAGGTGATCCACCCCACGGAGTCATGGGCGCTCAAGACATTCGGACTTCAAACGCACATCCATCGGTTTGTGTGCTACGGCAGGGCAACCGCGAATCAGCTTGGACAGGACCTGGGCCCCTCCGCGAGCCATGTTGTCCATGTGCGGCACCCCGCAGACCATCGCTTCTGGCGGCCAGTGCAAGCAAGGTCAGAACGACTGGTAGTCAGCGGAGGCGCCATGCTGCGTGACTATCGCACCCTGGTGGAAGCAGTTCGCGGTCTCGACCTTCGTCTCGACATAGCGGGCTTCAGTCCGTGGGTAGCGCTTCAAGATGAACGCGGGCTGCGCGTTCCATCTCCAGACAACGTCCGATTCACCCGGCTGGACCCGCCCGACCTTCGCCGCCTCTACGCCCGCTCCCTCTTTATCGCCGTCCCCCTGCTGGAGACAGACCAACAGGCTGGCTCTCTGGTCGTGTACGAGGCGATGGCCATGGGAAAGCCCGTTGTTGTCACGGGCACCAAGGGCATGAAGCAACTGGGCCTTATCAAGGAGGGAGAGAACGGATTCTACGTGCCGCCGGGGGACGTACGCGCCTGGAGGGAGACCATCACCCGTTTGACGAATCGTCCGGAAGAAACATCAAGAATGGGTAGACAGGCGCGAGCGATGGTCGAACAAGGCCTCAATCTGGAACAGTATGTAAGGGACATGGTCCAGATTGCAGTCGGCCTGGACCCTTTGCAGACATCAGCTGCACCAGTGAGACCGGAGCCCCGGCGGGCTGCGGACAGGACCGCCAGACCTCCGTAGGCGCTGCTCGCAGTGCAGCGCTGCGCCAGTCACGGCGCAACGAGAGACGACAACCGGATTACTGAGTGCTTCGACATGGCCATCAGCCCGGTTCCAGTCGAGGAAGTGAGTGGCTTTCCATGAATCGTTTCCTCATCGTGCTGAGTATTTTGGTGGTTGGTCTTGTGACCATCTGGGTGCTTTTGGATTCGGCGACAGATAATGGCGTCCAGGGCAACTTCAATGGCAACCCTCTCTCGGCGGACCCCGTCGCGGCAACCTCAGGCGCAGAGCCAGTTTCACGACAGGGCCCTGACGTGAAGGGTACTCCCGGGCCCAACTTCACGAGCAGTGGCCCCACCTATGCGCCTTCGCAGCGGACGGATGCCCAGCCGGATGAGGCCTCTCGCCCAGCCACGCGGGGCAAATCCGCTCAGGGCACCGCGACCGCATCGCCCATCAACACGACACTAGTCACCACGGAACTGCGCACGGGTCAGAGCATACGTTTAATGCTCCGAGACAGGTCATCACGCATAGTGACGCTGAAGGCGACCAGGCTGGTCGCTCAATACAAGCGCGTGACGCTGTGGGCCACGGCCACTGTCGAGGTATCGGGGATTGGTGTCGCTCCCCAGTCCGCGGAAATACCCGCTGCCTATTTCCGGGCTCCTACCATCCTCAACGGAGTGCGGGTCTACGTGGACGTCACGAAGGAATTCAATGACGACCGTCTCCGGGATGGAGGCGGGACATCAGCGGACGCCCGGCTTGTGCTCAGCGATGCTCGGTTCCCCCTGACGGATACCACCAAGTTCCGGTGGCCGCTCCCGACTCAGCTATGGCAGGAGGGCGGCAATCAGACATACTGGCAGGGTCTTCAGGGCTCCCTGGACGCTCTCTACCACCACGGCGGCATCGACCTGGGGGCGCCGGTGGGCACTCCTTTTCATGCATGGGCCAGCGGCGTTGTCCAGGCTGTCGACCGGGGCTTCGACTGGACTCTGGGCCTGGGGCAGACAGACCGGGCGCTCCCTCCCTCGCTGGACGATGTCCTGCATGTCGCGGACGTCAGTCCATCGGTTATCGGCAAGCGCGTGGAGGCGGGACAACTCATCGCCACGACCTGGAGAGCCGACTGGTACCACGTCCATTTCGCCTCATCATTCCTGTGGGGCCCGGTGCTCGCGGAATGGTATATGGCCGGCGCCTCTCCGGTCGCGCTGAGCTACATCAAAGACTGGCTCGTGGTGGGGCCGTTCTGGAATGAGGACGGCTCCGCGCGCCTGTCCAAGGACTATCTGGGCGATGAGGCGGCCGTCATGCCCAAGCCGGACGCGCCCGCGCCGGGGAACACAACGTGGCGGGTCTGGGACAATGCAGTGCCCGGCGTGGTGTCCATAGGAGAGACAGTAGACCCCTATCCGTACTCGGGATGGGCATGGGTGAACGGCAACTATTTCGGCAGCGCCGCGTACCTCGCAACGTACGTGTATTCCGAGGAGCCGCGGGCAGCGCTGCTCAACGTCGGAAGCAGCGACGCCGTGAAAGTCTGGCTGGGGACCGAGCAGGTCCTGAGCGCCGACCGATGCATCCGTGGCCAGGCAGGTGAGTTGCCGGGAGCAAAACCGACGATTGCCATTGATGAGTTCAGAACGTCGGTCCGCCTGGACCGAGGCTGGAATCGCCTTCTGGTGAAAGCCGCCCAGGGAGACGGTTGTCCCCCATCGTGGCAACTGGCCGTGCGCATCTCCGATGAATCCGGCCGTCCTATACCAGACCTGCGTATTTCATCCCATCCGGACGAACCCGTCCCAACGCCCACGCCGTCCG
>Ga0082335_1004283_pt1 | contig 21767 bp, 22 predicted proteins | sample Subgrocontami58m_FD_72375 | JGI IMG/M metagenome (GOLD analysis project Ga0082335, IMG submission 72375) | Subsurface groundwater microbial communities from S. Glens Falls, New York, USA - GMW37 contaminated, 5.8 m (SPADES assembly) (version 2) ...
GCCAGGCGGCCATCTGCTTGTGGGGCCAGTCAGAGGCCCCCTCTTCCGAGGTGACGAACCCACGCAAGACTTCATTCGCATCGTTTTCAACAGGCGCTTCCACCATGAGCGAGTATTATACCAGGAGGCGTCGACATGCCCTGTCTTTTAAAAAGGAGTGACTGTGCAGTAGGTGAGCCACACCGAGTATCAGCAGCCAGGCCGCATCGGAGTAGAATTCCGTTATAATCAAGCCAGTCCTTCATAAAGAAGGGGGCCGTTGGCAGAAGAGCGGTTCATTTCGCTCAGCGAGGCGGCGGCAATCTCAGGACTCAGCATGCACCATCTCAACTTTTTGGCCCGGCGAGGACTCTTGCGGGCACAGAAGATTGGCAGAAACTGGGTCACGACTGCGGCGGCCGTTGCCGAATACCAAAAGGATACACAAAAAAGGAGTCGGGATCCTTACAAAAATAGACGTAGTTGACAGTGTAGGTGATATAACCCATACTAGAGCCGTCAATTGACGGCTGTTGTTTTGCCCTTCAGGGGCGTTCTAGGGTCAGGAGGTATCGCATGCCCGACAGTGAAAAAGGCGGCAAAGGGACCGGCAAGGGCAACGGTAATGGTAACGGAGGAGGTGGCGGCAGCCACGAACCCTCCAAGTGAGCAGGAAGAATGGCGGGTGTGCGCAGCCCGCCATTCTTTTGTCTTTCACCAGACCCATTCCAGGGTGTACCTATCCCCTACCTGAACCCCTGACGTCGACCACTGCAACTTCTGACGCCCATCGCTCATGGTGATCGCCCGTAAAGGTATCGACGATTGGCGTCTGGCGTCGGCGAGCCATGCGCTGGCTGCGGGACGCGTTCGGGGCAGGATGACGCTTAATGCGGCTCTGCGGGTAGGGTGATAAAGCTCCATCTCAAGATAGCCTTGATGCCCTTTCAGTACGTTTTTCCACAAGCGGCGAACCGTGAAGGACATTAGCTCACCTGCTTGGTAAGGCTTCGGGAGCACCACTAAGCTGCGATGACGGGATCCTACTTTCTGGCGCTCGACTATCCGGCCCGGATGGACGCGATGGCTGGCAAAGGCATTCCCTGTACCCCAGCCGTAATCGTAGAAAGCCGTGACATGGTTTCGTAGGAAGCGGATACGCTCCCGTTTGGTGTAGACGGCCCGCTTCCCCTTTGCATCCAGCACCTCAAGACTGGCCTGATAGTCTTTGACCTCGTAGAGAGGGCGAAGGTCATCAAGGCGGGCAATGAGCAGGTCTAGATGTTTCCCGACCTTTGGCCCGAGACGAGATGCAACTTCCAAGAGAACTTCGATGGCCCAGTCAACCCAACGTGGGGGAATTGTCACCATCAGTCAAGTATAACATGCTACTTGACAATAACTATGGCTTTGTGTCTATATTGAATGGTTACCCAACAAGCTGGAATAACCCAAAGGGATTCCGGCAGGTTGAAACCCTATGAGCAAGGTCATCTCCATCGCATCGCAGAAGGGGGGCACTGGCAAGACCAGCACCTCCATTTCCATAGCCGCAGGGCTTGCGCGCAGTGGCAAGCACGTTCTCCTCATCGACATCGATTCCCAAGCCAACGCCAGCAAAGTCCTGCTCCCCGATTATCAGAGCACTGTCCGAAAGGACGACACCCTCTATCGCACCATCATTGAGCGCCAGGACCTCCCCGTTCATCAGACGAGTGTCGCGGGTTTGGACATCGTCCCTTCCCACATCCTGCTGTCCGATACCGATGTGGTGCTCACCACCGCCATAGACCATCGCGAGGCGCGTCTACGCGAGCAACTGGACAAAATTAAGCACAATTACGACTTCGTGTTCATCGACTGCCCGCCGGCGCTTGGCTGGCTCTCCATCAACGCTTTCACCGCATCAGATGAGGTCATCGTGGTCATCAGCCCTGGTTACTTCGAGCTTGAGTCCACAATTCAGATAAGTCGCACTATCGAGGAGGTCCAAAAAGACTTCAATCCCTCGTTGAAGATGCGGGGCTTCCTCTTCACCATGAGCGACCAGACCATCAACAGCAGGACATCGTTGAAACTGCTGCGGCAGACGTACCCAGAGTTCGTGCTGGAGACCGTGGTTCCAAGAAACGTTGACCTCAAGGATGCCAGCTTCAATAAGCAAGACGTTTTTGGCTATGCCCCTCACTCCACGGCAGCCGCAGCGTACAGCCGCCTCATCCAGGAGGTGTTCTCATGAAGAAAAAGCTCAATGAGGCGGACATGCAGAGTGAGCTTTCCGGCTCGGCCTTCTTTCAAGTCCCCTCTGCTACCGAGTCGTCTGTATCTCAATCCCCTGATGTCAGCACGCCATCACTACAGCCTAGCGAACCCAGTATAGAATCACCGGCCCGTGATAGGGTCCCGTCCGTACCTCTGAACGGAGACCCGGGCGGACGTCCGTCCGACCGGACGCCCGGACGGAGGACAATTACCCGTTACGCATTCGAGTTTTTCCAAGACCAGGTGGAGAGCTTACGCCGCTTTGCGCTGGAGGAAAAAAGGCGAGGTGAGAAAGGCAGCATGAGCCAGATGGTAAGGGAGGCCATCGACCTGTACCTGGCGAGACGCCACCGTACGGACTACTGATCCAGCCGTACGCCCGTACGTACCAACGATGAAAACCATTGCCCAAGTCATTGCAAATAGTGGGGGACTCGAACGCTTTAAGGGGTTCTCCAAGCCGAACACCACGCCGACACCGGACGAGCTCTTCGATAGGTTCATGACGGAGCTCAGTCATGCCGAGCTCAAGGTGCTGTTATACATCATCAGGCGTACGTACGGGTTCAAGCGCGACACGGACAGCATCTCGCTCAAGCAAATCTCTGAAGGCATCATCACCAAGACCGGAAAGCAACTGGACTCTGGCGCTGCCATCGACCGCAGAACGGCGATGCGAGCCGTCAAGCACCTTGAGCAAAAGGGTCTCATCACCGTGTCACGAGTGCGCACAGAAGATGGCTACAACTACGTCAACGTCTACTGCCTCAGGTTCCGAGAAGAATGAAGGGGTAGGGGCATGGGTGCCCCTACAGTAGGGGCGCTGGTGTCACCAGGGTAGGGGCGTACACGCCCCCCACAACAATACAGTTAAACAAGAAACAGTCTGAAACAACATTCGGAAGATTGAAAATCTTGTAAAAGAAGCGCAAGGGGAGCGAAGGATTCGACTAATAGGATCCTATGACAGACTTAATAAACAACAGATTCAGTGTTTTGGCAGTTTGGAAAGTTGCTCTTGGTTGGAAAATACTCCATCAGCCAGAGGACAGGTTGTACTCACCACGTGTTCACGCTGGTGTTCAGATTGCTATTCACTCGATGTGAACGGTAAGTGAATAGGAAGCAAGGGGGAAGGGGGCGTGCCTGGGGGTGGGGTAGTCGGGTCCACCGCTGGCGCTCTCTCCCTAAGGGTCGATTTGCCCCGACTACCCCACCCCTTCACCGCATGCCGCGGCACACATCGCTTACTCAGCGAACGAACACAATACGTGAACAGAAACACTCTGTACTCAACAAGTGGCACGCGGTGAAGACCCTCCCGATGGGAGGGTGGCACGCCCCCCGGAGGAAGGGAGGGCGGCTGACATCCCCTTGACTCCTGTCAGCCGAGGGTGGGACTGCCGTTGCACTATGGGACGTTGACATAAGAACTAGCGTTCTGGTATGCTCAAAGCTCACTATGGAACGGCAGCAGGAAGGCCCAGCCAATCTCGTGACCGGTATTCATCTCAACCTCGTTGAGCGCACACTCACATTCGACGTGGATGGGCAAGCTGCGGTCAGCCTCAGGTGGGCGAGCTACGGATTAACCCTGGAGTCACCTGGAATATCGGCAACCACACCGGGAAACGTGTTAGACGAAGCACAGAAGACGGTAACGCTCTCCGGTCGGCTTGTTAACGCGCCGCGGTCAGGGCGTCCGGATCGCAACGGCAATCCAACGTCATACGCTCGATTTGCCGCTCACGTTGAGGGAGAAGAACAAGCGCATGATTACGTCTGCACCTTCCATCGCCATACCGCTCCCATCGCCCTGCGACTGCACAAGGATGACCAGGTCTTGATTGAAGGCTACCCACACCCAAGTAGCGGCGCTCGACGGCTGGACACATTCTCTGTGATTAACCTCATCAACTATCCTGGGATCCCCCACCAGCAGCGCTCATAGCGTTATCTGGGAAGCGGACCATCTTCACCCTCACTCGATCCAAACAATCCTGCGTCCCCAGATAGCAGCCCGCCGCCAGGTACCTGAACGTCCGGCCTAGCGGCTGAACTCGCGGCAGCTTCCGCGTCGCTCTGATTGCGCTGATACAACTCGCGGTACCGTGCGAGCACCTCTGCCACCTCACCATGATCCACCTTCCGGATGGGGACATTGGGAGTTCTTATGCGCACCGCCTGCTTGTCGGCCAGCTTGACGTAGCAAGTTTGTGGGGACAGGTTCTGCAACTCCTGCGTCCACGACTCGAACTGCTCTAAGATGGTCAGGTACTGGTTGTGCTGGGTCGGCGTAAACTGCTCTTCTTTAATGAGCATTGGGTCCGCAGAGCCGATCTGCTTCGCCTGGATTTCGGCTGAGTCCCGCCCCAGTCCGAACACCATCGTCAAACGGCAGTTCTCCAGGGCGCCGGTCAACCGTTGCGAGGATACCTGCGACAGCGACTGCGCTGCCAGGTAAAGGGTGAGGTTGAACTTTCGTGCTTGGGATAGGATAGTGCCTATGGTGTCGTCCTGGGCAGCGAAGCTGGGCCATTCATCGACCATCAGGGTGAAGGGTCTCCGCTGCGACGGAGCTATGTCGGTACGGGAGAGCGCCGCCTGTTCGATTTGCACCATCAGCATCGCGCCCAGCAGCCGCTTGGTTTGCTGGTCGTTGACATTGCCCAGGTTAAGGATGAACGAGGTGCCCTCATCCATCCACTTCCGAAACGGCAGCCAGTTATGCGGTTGCCCAAGGGTGAAGCGCGCCACCGGAGAGAACCCCAGTAAGAACGCACGCCTTAGGGTCGAACCCGCTTCATGGACTTGGTCCCGGCCCAGCTTGTCGTAGCTGGCGAAGACGTTGAGCACTAGCTGGTCACTGATCTTGGTGAGGCAAACCCTTCGGAATTCGGCGTCTGAGAGCAGTCGGTAGATGAACGTGATCGGCAAGCTGTTGGCGATTAGGGTCAGGATACTGGCCAGGAACAGTTCCTGGAACATCGGGGCTTCCGCCAAGGAGGGCCAGACCCGCACCATCGCCTCCAATGCATTGAGCGAGCGGGAGTGCGGGTCGGAACGCCCATCCTCGGCCAGGATGTTGAAGGGCACATACGCGCCATTGCCCCAGTCGATATAGACCAGCCTTTGGTAGCCGCCTCCCTTGCCGCGGAATTCTCCCTGCGCAATGAGTGACGTAAGAATGTCGAAGGATAGGTCATGGTGCGGCTCTATCAACCCGACGCCATGCCCCTTACCAAAGTGCTGCAGGAATATGGACTGAAGCTGCTTGCTCTTGCCCTGCCCTGATTTTCCCCAAATTGTCGCGTGATAATGCTGCTCCTTCGGAGAAAGGTAGACACGGGGATAGCCAACAAGCGGGATGGTCGTCCCCAAAGCGATATCCGAACGGCGCCAATACCAACTCATTAGGAATGACCCCCATTTTTCTGAGGGCCTTGGGCCATGAAAGCCGACACTGTTACGTCTGAGATGGCTATCGAGTGCTCCACACCGGGGATGACCCAAATAGGCGATTGCAACGCATCTTTAGTGGCTAGTTGCTCAATGGTGGTAAGCCAAATTGTCTTGGCATTCAAGTTGTGCTGCGCGGCAGTTTCCTGTACGAGATCTCTCAGTGCGCGAAGCCGCTCACTCGTAGTGGTGACGAAAAGCACGGGGATCGGTCGGCTCTGGGCAGCGACCAGATAACCGTGCAATCGATTTTTCATTCGACCGCGAGCAGTCATCGTGGCCATGTCCTGTTCGAGGAAGAATTGTTGGCCTCTGCCGTCTGGCAAACCAATGGTAAATGCACTGTCCGGCTTGAGGATGAGCGTCTCCCTACCCTTTGGTCCACCAACTTCAGCCGAGAGTTGCACTGCCCGATCTCCCGACCAGTCATGGACTGTGAATAAACCGGAATACTGAGCAGACATTTCAAAGGCAATGCGCGTGTTGCCAATCGCCAGATGATGCTCGATAAAGCGGGGAGCGTTCGCTCTGAACCTAGTCAAATCTGAAATTGGAACAGCTAATGCCGCGGCAACTGCCACGCGACCTTTAGAAGTTACGCTTAGGAACTGCTTGCCTGAACCGACTCCCGACGTGGCGGGTAAGCGTCTTGTCGCGAGATACCCGTGTCCGACGAGTTCGGCTACCCTTCGGTAGCATGACCGGTCGGAGTTGAGTGACGGGAAGAGCCGCTTTGCAATTTGTCCGACGGTGCAACCACCAAAAGATTGCACCATGAGAATAATAGCGATGTCTCTCTTGATGAGAAATATGGGGGCAGCGACCATAGAGCCGCTATTTTATGGAATTACTTTGGTAATTTACAAGAGAGTAGTTTAACTACGGGATGATTCAGAGGGGCAGAATCGTGGAACGGGACGATGAAAATACTTGTCGTTGAAGGCCCAAGATGACATCAAAAACGCCAGCAACGACGACTATCGATACTCGATTCACGTTGTGCGATCTGGGCAGACATCGGGACGAGCTTTCTTTATACAAAAAAGTCTCTTATGTCTAGTTTTGGTCTCCTAGGGACAGCTGGAAAACACCCTGAGTCGCCTCGAACATGAACCAGGTATGTCTAATGGACAATATCCTCACGCCATGCTGCCTGGGGCAGGCGGGCGTTGAAGGATTTCTGACTCACCAGCAGCCAACTGACTTGTGGGTCTAATTTGACGGCTTGAAGCGTCGGCCACGAGACATTGAAGGCAACAGAGAAGTCCCGCTTTGTACCAGTCAAGAAATCATTAAAGGCGAAATTGTCGCTATTACCCGCGTAAAATTTCCCTGTATTTGTCTCTAGGGAGAATATACTGCCCAGAACGCTAAAGTTAAGTGTTTGTCCCGTTCTGTTCTCAAAACTGAAGTCAACTGTAGTGCTATCGAAGCTTCCACGCGCCGGGGCGTTCTTGGCAGTCAGAGTCAGATTATCTCCTACCCAGGTCTCGCCAAAATGCAAGATAGATCCGTCTGGGGTTCGGATTAGGGGCGCTTGAGTTGGCGTGGGGGTCGGTCCTGGTGTTGCCGTGCGAGTGGGAGTTGCTATCGGTGATGCGTTTACCGCGCTGGAAGAAACCACGGGAGTTTGGGGAGCACCCGCGACTGACGGCGTCGCTGCGGGAGTAGCCGTAACCACTATTTGAACCTGGCGCTCTCGAACGGGAACGAGCAATAACATCGCTATCGCTCCAATCACTACGCCCACTCCTGTCGCCACGAAAAGCGAGGTGAACGCGGCCAGTCGCCGCCCCCAGGAAGTTCGAGTCGGGACGGGCACTGGATCCATCCGGCGCTGAGGAACATTCACCATGATAATCTCCGCGGGCTCATCCTCTCTTACCTTGGCCAAGACTCCAGGAGGTGGTGTTGGTGGTTCGGGTTCTTCTGGCGCCGTTCCTGGCAACTGTTTGGGGATGTCCTCAAGCAGCGGACAGAATAGCCCAAGCTCTCGTTGTCTGGCAGCCTTCGCCAGTTCGGCAATCCCAAGTTTCTGATAGATGTTGCCGATGTGGAATTGAACCGTTCCTTCAGCGATGAAGAGCAGCGCGCCAATCTGCTTATAGGCGTGCCGCTGGCACACCAACTCCAGCACCTCCAGTTCCCGATGAGAGAGCTTTTTCAGTTTCTCTAGTCGGTCTTCGTCGCCATCCATAGCCACCACACCTCAAACCTCAAAAACTGGGGCTAACCACAGTTTTTTCACCGTGCCCAAAAACCTCGGCTAGCCGCAGTTACAGCATGCGCAAGAAAACCTGACAGTGATGTTGTCGTTGGTCTTTGCCAACAATATCACAAGGAGGTTTTGTCAGTCATGCAAATCCAGTTCAGGAACTTAGCAGGAAGCGGGCTTGACGCCACTGGGAGCGCCAGGCAGCTCAGTGAACGGGTTGGCTTTCGCCTTCACCTGATGGGTCATAGCCAGGCTCCAATAACCCCACAACGGGTCGGGGCATGGTGGGTTGAGCCGCTGCGCAATTACGAGGTGTTACCTCCTCGGGCACGTTACCGCCTTGCATCCCTGCTCTCCTCGGGGCTGCAACCCAAAGCGGTGGTGTTGTTCCATGAGCTTCCTCAGTTCATGGCGCAAGAGGACTCCGGCATTTCGACCTTGGTGAACAAGACGGACCGTCTCCGTTATCAGATCCCTGAAACGGTGGAGACCTTCAGTGCCAATTTAGCTAAAAAGCTGCCCCTAGTAGGCGCTCTGCTCTGGCGGGTGGGACTGGTGGTACTGCCCTTGATCGTGCTGTCCTTAGGGGTTCTGGTGGCTGGAGCCGCCACCGCAGCCGCAGCAGTGGGCACGGCAGTTGCCGTTGACCCCTGCCTTGTGGTGGTCACCGCGGATGGCTACTGGATTGAAGTCGACCGCTGGGATGAGTGACGCTAGGTGGCTTTGATGAACAGGCTCGCGGCTTACTCGACGCTCACGCTTAGGGGTGCCTGCCTTAGAATATTCTGGTTTGGCCTGCGCCACGCCTGGTTTGCGGCGGCCTGGGTCGCAGTGCAGGCCAGCATTCTGAGTAACGCCGTGCTCCTCCCTCGTGGGCACCGATGGAGCGCCCGACAAATTGAGGCAGCTAGTTGGGCCGTGGCATTCACCACGGCCTTTACCTGGGCGGGCTATCCGGGCTTGTTCTGGCGACTTGTCTTTGCCCCACGACCGTTCCCCTGGCCTCTCACACTGCTAGGGCTGGCTCTGGGAATGGTCGCTGCATGGCAGGTTCACCTATGGTTCGTTGCCGCGACGTGGGCCAGCCGACGGGGATCGACGTTCCTTGGATCGTGGCGACGTCAGCCATATCCCGTCGCCACCCCTTACGGCATCACCGAGCTGGAGCGCCTCAAGCACCTCACAATCCAAGGGGCGACCGGCAGCGGGAAAACAACGTTACTGGAGAACCTCATCGTGAGCGATATTCGAGATGGCGCGGGGCTGTGCGTCATCGATCCCAAAGATAGCCTTGTGAGAAACGTCCTGGGCCATGTTCCGGCTGACCGAGAACAGGATGTTCTCCTATTAGACCCCTCGGACCCGAATCTCTGTCTGGCGTTCAATCCCTTGGACCAAGTTCCGCCGGGCCGTCGCAGCGTGGCCGCTGCGGAGTTTGTCGCCGTACTGCGACGCTCCTTCAACCAAGCCTGGGGGCCGAGGATGGAGCACATCCTGACCAATTGTGTTCTGGCCCTTCTCGAAGTTCCGGGAAGTACCCTGCTGGACATCCCTGCCCTGCTGACTAATGAGGACTATCGGCATCGACTGCTGGCAAAGGTGAGCAACGTTGGCGTACAGGATTTCTTCCAGGTCGAATTTGACCAGTTCTTACGCCGCAGGGGCGATGCCCTGGAGCCCATCTTGAACAAGATTGGGCCCTGGGCCTCCTATCCCGAATTGCGGGCCGTTGTCGGCCAACCCCACAGCGACTTCAACTTCAGAGAGGTCATGGACCAGGGAAAGGTTCTGCTGGTGCGCATCCCCCAGGGGCTTCTGGGAGAGGACGTGTCTTCCCTCTTGGGTGCCCTGGTGGTGGCCAAGCTCCAGATGGCGGCGCACACCCGAGCGGACATTCCTTCAGCCCAACGCCGTCCCTTTTACCTCTACGTCGACGAGTTCCAGAACTTCGCCACCAGCTCCTTTGCCCGGATTGTCACGGAGGCCAGGGGGTTCGGCTTGGGGTTGATATGCGCAAACCAGTATCCAGAGCAGCTCTCCCCCGACCTGCAGTTAGCTTTAGCTTATAACGCGGGCACCATGGTGCAATGCAGCTACATCAACGGCAGGTATGGCTTAAGCGTGTTACGCCAGCAAGACCGGGAGCTGAAGCTTGACCCCATTCACGTAACTCCACCACCGCCTGTGCGACAAAGCCCTCACCGTGGCATTGAGGGCTTTACGGCGCGCTATCAAAGCCATTCTAGGCAGGACCGAGCATCCAACTATCGCTCCAAAGCCACCTTCAGCGGTCAACAACGTACTGAAGCTAACTCTAGGAACCCCCGCGACACGGATGAGCAATGATTGGCCAGGCGTGGGTGCTACAACCACAGCCCGCGCCCACACTTTTTAGGCAGGATTTTGCCTCGAATGAGGAAATTATGGCAGACACGCATAAAACGAACGAAGTGAGTATTAATGAGATGGCGGCCAAACGGTTTCTGTTGACCCCAAGGGACAGGCAGATGATTCGTTGGGTGCATGATGCCAGGGCAGCCACGCGAGAACAGTTGCAGCGGCTTTTCTTCAGCGCCGCCAGCAAGTCTCGTTGCCAGCACCGACTGACAGTGCTCTATCGCCATCGCTTTTTGGACAAGTTACCACGACGCTCCGCCAGTGAACCGGATGTTTATTACATGTCACGGCGGGCGTTTCGAGGGTTGCGGGAGCTGCGAGGCGCGGGGTTGAGTGATGCTGCTCCGACCAGGCTAGCTCCCCTCCGTGTTCCTCATATTCTGGCGATAAGCTCTTGTCGAGCGGCTTTAACCGCCGCATGCGACCCGGCTGGATACCAATTGGACTTTTGGATTGACGAGATGGCTATCGCACCTTACACCGAAGCTTTTGGCTTCATTCCCGACGGATATTTTCAAATCCGTCGCTCCACTAACGAAGGTGAGAGGCGGGCCGCTTTCTTTTTGGAAGTCGAGCGCAGCGGAAAGTCCAAACGAGCACTGACAGACCGTTTCGCCAAGTATGCCAGGTTCTACTATGACGGCCATTACGAACGTCTCTTTGGCACCAAGGCGTTGAGGACGTTGTTTCTCATCGCATCCGACTATGGTATGAACCCCATGCAGCACATCGAAACGTGCGTCCGGCTCTGCGAAAAAGCGGGCGCCACCTTCTTCCGCTTCGCGGCGTTGGACGACGTTTTACAACTATCCGGAACCGACCTTCTGCTTTCCCCGACCTGGCGGCAACCAGGGACAGGGGATTTATGGCCGCTCTTTACTTTAGGTTGAATGTGGTAACGAAAATGATTACTAGCAGATCCCCTAGACACATCGACGCAGAGTTGGCAAGCGTTATCAGCACTTACCTGCTACGGGATGGCAGAAGCTTGAACAGGATCGCCCAGGCTTCCCTAATGGACGTGGCCTACTTGTGGCGGCTGAAAGAAGGCGACCGACGCCGACCCAGCCGCGACGTTCTGATTCGGTTGGCATTAGCGCTCCGGCTGGAACCTGAGGAGCTTGATGAGCTATTAGTGGCCGCTGATTACGCCCCCATCACGCTCAGACAAGCTTAGGTCTCCAGATTTTGCAGCGATCCCCAAGCCAGACAATCAGTGTTCGCCGGTTGTGTTCCCACTGAGCGCCGTCTTGCGGGTTCGTCTCATCATTTTCACGCCTGGAATTGTCAATGTGTTCAGCACGGAATGCTTGGGCTTAATTGCTCCCAGCATATCTTCGGCCAGGCCGAAGTAGTAATCAGTCATTACGAAACTTCTGTGACCAGCCCATCTACGTACTAATGACGGGCTCTCACCGTCCAATGCTTTCCGGGTTATCCAATCATGCCGAAAGAGATGGGCGTGCACACGGGCTCCAAGCTTCTGGGATGCTCGATACATGATGAGCCCCAGTGCCTGCGGCTGGAGGTTCATCCCGTTTGCGGCAAGGAATAGGCGATCTGCGCGAACTATTCGCGGGGACCTATCACGATGGTTTGCGTCACCCGGTTGCGCTCTTCGACGTGAAGGCTGGTCGAAAAACCGCTGCCGCCAATGAAGGTGGTTCCGTAGAAGTGCTGTCACCTCATCAGTGAGTGGCAAATACCGCCACTCATCTGTTTTTTCTGAGTAGACTTTCAAGACGTGGCCATCAAGGTCTAAATTCTTTAGCTGGATTCCCACCACTTCTTCACGCCGCAGTCCCGTATCCGACAGCACCCCCAACATCGCCACGTTGCGAGAACCAAGATACGTATCTGAGGGGAAAAGGGAAAACAGCTGCTGGCGGAGATCGTCGGGGATCAAGTCGAACTGAGGCTTGGTAGATTGGGGCGCTCGCAGGTCCTCAAGTACATTAACTTCAGTCCAACGTCTCTTCGCCATCCATCGAGCGAATACCTTGATCGCTCTGAGTCGATTTGAGATGGTGTTTTCAGCACTACCTTTGTTCCGTAGGTGCACCTGGAAGAGATTGACCGTGTGTTCGTTGAAATCAGCGACCAGCGCCGACCCCTGCGCCTCCAGAAACCCATGTAGCTGCAACAGCGAGTAACGGTACCATAGGAACGTGGCTGGCGCTCTTTCCGCCTGTTTCTTCGCAAGAAACTCGGCCATAGGGCCTGCCACACGATTGGACCGCGGGCCAACAATTTGTTCGTAAAGGGGTTCCCCAGAATGATCCATGTCCTGCCAACGAGTGAGCTTTCTTAAAGCCATTGTGCTTCCTTCTCCCGGTAATTTCATTGTCCGAGAGACAAAGCCCTAACTGTAGGCAAGATATCGGGGGCCTATTGTTTTTCGCGGGGATGCCTTATAGTGACCAAATTAGGCACAAAATCGAGGTCTGGAGCGGGTGAAGGGATTCGAACCCTCGACATCTTGCTTGGGAAGCAAGCGCTCTGCCAGCTGAGCTACACCCGCGTAAGGGTAATCATAGCATGCGTCATACTACTGTTAAAGCTAACATCTTAAGCATTATGGCGATCTTGTCCCTCACCATGTCGTCCTGCGCCTCCCAGAGCGACGCACCCGCCTCTCCCTTTGCCACGCCGGGCGGGGCGCTCTTCCTCTCCACCTGTGCCGCCTGCCACGGCGCCCGTGCCGAGGGGAACGTCGGCCCGCCCCTGAACGCCACTGGCCACGCCCACCACCACTCGGACAGCGAGCTCGTCCAGGCCATCACTCAGGGCATCAAGCGGCCCGGCGCTCCAGTAGAGATGCCGGCCTGGGGCCAGACGCTTTCGCCCCAGCAGATGCGCCAGCTCGTCGAGTTCATCAAGCTCCTGTGGACCGACGAACAGCGCCAATCCCAGGGCATCCTCAACAGGAGCTAGGGGCTACTCATGAAGGGCATGTTCGCGTTGCAGGTGAAGCTTATGATGCTCTTGGCCCTGCTTCTGGTCGGGATGCTCCTGTATAACACGCATCCTGTGCAGACGGCGCTCACCACGGCGCTCCTCATCCCGGAGGCCATCCCCGACGTGCCGGTGCGCCCGCTCCTGGCTTTCACGGACGAGCCTGCCATGGAGCGCGTACGCTATCCCTATCGAGGCGGCGAGGTCGAAGGCCAACTCTTTCTTCCTGCCCAGGAGGGCCGCTATGGCGCGGTCATTCTCTTTCTGGGCATCAATCCCGACCTCGAGAATCCCCACATGATCCGCATCAGCCAGGCCCTGGCACGCGCCGGCATCGTTGCCCTGGTGCCGACGCCGGTGGAGCTGATCCACGGACGCATCTCGTACGGAGAGGTCGATGCGCTGGTGGGTGCGTTCAACTTCCTTCAGGACAACCCAAGGGTCGATCCCACGCGCGTGGGCATCGTCGGCTTCTCGGTGGGATCGTCGCTCGCTCTGGTTGCTGCCGCCGACCCCCGCATCAGCGGCCAGATCAGGTTCGTGAACGCCTTCGGCGGCTATTTCTCGGCGGAGACCCTGTTCATTGCGATGACCACCCGCCTGATCGAGGTGGACGGCCAGCCGCAGACTTGGGATCCCACCCACGACGCCCAGGTCTGGTTCTCCCAGCAGTTCATCAACAACGTTGAGGACGACCGCAGCCGCGCCCTCTTGGAGAGAGCCTTCGTCTCTGGAGGGGCCTTGAGCGTCGCTGAGATCGCGGCCCTGTCCACGAATGGCAGGGCGGTCTACGCGGCGCTGATCAATCGTGACCCGCGAGTCGCTGCGTCGGTCTATCAGGCTCTGCCGCAGCCGCTGCGGGACGCGTTCAACCGCCTGTCGCCACGGAGCATCCTCGACCGCCTCAAGACGAACGTCTTCGTCATGCACGACCGGAACGACACCTACATCCCCTTTACCGAGTCGCGCCGATTGGCGCAGGCGCTGGCCGGTTATCCCAGCCTCACCTACACCGAGTTCAGTCTGTTCCAGCACGTGGAACCGACCAAAGCTCTGCCGCTTCAGGATATGTTTGAGGAAGTGCTCAAGCTCTACGGGCACATGTACCGTGTGGTGGGTGAGGTGAAATAGTAGGGGCGCAGCACTTGTCGTGAGCTCGGTCGAAGGATGCTGCGCCCCTACGAATAAACCCCTCATTGTGTCTTTATCGTGCCGGCACCTGCTCGTGGGCGTGGTAAGAGGAGCGCACCAGCGGGCCCGACTCCACGTGCCGGAAGCCGCGGGAGAGCGCCTCACGCTTCAGCAGCGCGAACTCATCCGGCGTGTAGAAGCGCTCGACCGGCAGGTGCTCTTGGCTGGGCCGCAGGTACTGGCCGATGGTCAGCACGTCGCAGTCCACCGCGCGCAGGTCGTCCATCACCTGCAGCAGCTCGTCCCAGGTCTCGCCCAGGCCCACCATGACGCCCGTCTTGGTGACCATGTCCGGCGTCAGGTCCCGCGTGCGGGCCAGAAGCTCTAGCGCGCGGGCATAGCGACCGCCGGGCCGGGCCATGCGATAGAGCCGCGGCACCGTCTCGGTGTTGTGGTTCAGGATGTCCGGCCGGGCCAGGAGCACCGTGACCAGGGACTCCTCGCTGCCCTTGAAGTCGGGGATGAGCACTTCGATCTTGCACTCCGGTGCCAGCGCCCGCACGTGGCGGATGGTGGCGGCAAAGATGCTCGCGCCGCCGTCGGGCAGGTCATCGCGGTCGACGGAGGTGATGACGGCGTGGCGCAGGCCCATCCGCTGGATGGTCTGGGCCACCCGCTGCGGCTCCCCCAGGTCCAGGCCGGAGGGCATGCCGCTCTTGATGGCGCAGTAGCCGCAGCGGCGGGTGCAGACGTCGCCCAGGATCAGGAAGGTGGCGGTGCCCCACTCCCAGCACTCGCCGACGTTGGGGCAGCGGGCCTCCTCGCACACCGTGTGCAGCCCCTCCGACCGCATCATCTCCTTCAGGCGCATATACGTCGGCCCGCCGGGGAACCGTGCGCGGATCCACTCCGGCAGCCGGCGAGGGCGGGCGGGTGAGGGTGTGGGAAGGAGGGGTAGGTCTTGCATGGTGAACAAATGATAACAGACCTGTTGGAATTCAGTGTTATAATCGGTGCCGACATGCGAGTCAGGCTCTAGATTTGTTAACTATGCTTCCGTGAGAATCTTCTGGTACAGTTACTTATCTCTGAGTTGATTCAAACATCATTGCTACGAGGCGATGCCACAGTAGAAGTACTTGTATCAGAGGTCGATAGCTCTAGCGCTTCATCACGAAATCTGGAAAGGACTACATGATAAACGAACTTTGGAATAGCGCAGTCCGTTTCCTCTGGCCATGCCCGTGCGTAATCGACTGGCAAGCCGTTACGACCTTCCTAACAGGTCTAGCACTAGCCATTTTTGCTTGGAAGACCTGGCGCTTGGAAGTGAGGCAGAATAAACTACTCTATCAACCAAGCCTAGCATTGTATCCAATAACCAGCTATCCCTCGGTGAAATTGTACCATTCGGAAGCCAACAACTACCAATACGATGGTGTCTATTGGGAAGTAAAACTAGCAGGCTGTTGAAAAACTCGAATCTGGGCCTATTTTGGGGTTCCGCTAGGCACGAAAGTCGACCTCGCTTGGCACCTGGAAGGGCTATTTCAACAGCCTGCTAGGAAACCCAGGTCAGGTGCCAATACTAATTGAGCATATCGGCATCTTAATTCGCGGAAAGGATGGTTCATTTCGGGACGTTGCCCCTACTCAGTTCGAGTGCATCGACCAGCGAGATAAACCTGTAGGATCCGGATACACAATCGCACCAGGTACATCGGACACATCACTAAAAATAATACTGTGTGGAGGCGATCTAAAAGACGTGTACTTCATTGGTTCGTCTGTAGACGAAAGAGATTTCAGCTTGAAAATCAAGATTCATTATAAGATTGCCGGTTATGCCAAGTGTATGCCCCCAGAAAGTAGGTTGAGCTCCAGTTTCTTTGTGCCCCCAGACGCACGGTTTGCCAGGAACCCCACACCTTACTCATTGTGATGTTACTTTCAGCAACAAGCACAATCTCCCAAGGCCGTTTAACAATGCTAGAATCCCGGCACGAGTGAGTAGCGAAGTGCCCACTGGGCACGTGCACGTTCTCATCGTCCAAGTAAACCAGCCCCTCCCTCCAGGGGAAGGAGGACAACATGAATACCCTCGCCCCTTGGGGGAGAGGGCTAGGGTGAGGGGGAATCTATTCTCAAAACCTGTTCTAAGGAATGGTGCAACACCTAGCCATGCACGTCCTCCTCATCACCGACGGGATGGGGTTCATCGGCAGTCCTAGCTCGGCCGCACACGGGTGAACTGCGTCATCACCTCAAGGCTCGCTCGTAGCGCATCGCCCTCTACCACGACGAGTCCCTCTTGCTTGAGGTAGTTGATGTCACGCATGAGGGTTTTGCTGGTGACGCGTCGGTAAAGCGTTGATAGTGTGAGTCTGCCTGCGCGCAAATCCCGTAGCGATATGGCCTCGTTTCCCAGTCCAACCAGGAACTGCAGCATCCTTTCTCCTGTCGGTGTGGCCGCCTTGCCAGTGTGGGCCAGTGTCTCCCTCGCATAGTCCCGGAACGAGATGATCCGCACCTCATCAAGGACTTCTCGGTGCACCTCCCCCAGTTCCTCCAGCAACCCTCTTAGCGCAAAGGCCACGAAGGGCGTCAGGTCGGGGTCGCTGCGGAAGCGGACGTGGTCGAGCATGTGCACGTACTGGCTCCGCTCTCGATAGTAATAGTTGGCGAGGGAATAGTAAGACCGCGCGTTCACGCCCGCCTGGTACAGCAGATAGCTCTCCACCGCGCGAGACGTCCGCCCGTTGCCATCGCCGAAGGGATGAATGCTGACCACATAAAAATGGGCGATCACCGCCCGAATGATGGGGTCCCAGCTTCGCGGTGGCCCGCTGTAGAACCAGCGAAGGAACTCTGCCATGAGGCCGGGAACATCGTCGGCTGCCGGGGGCGCATAGTCGCCCGCTTGCACCGAGAGGGTGCGATAACGTCCCAGCTCATTGAATTCGTACTTGATGCCCTGAGTAAGAATCTCGTGGAAGTGTTTTATGAGGTCCTCACTCAAGGGCGCACTTGGATTGCGTTCAACGTATTCTGCTACGAACCCCATGAGCGCGGCGGCGTTGCGCACCTCTTGTTCTTCTCTCACCTGACGCGCTGAGAGGTCTTGCTCTCGTTTCGGTGTTTCCAGGATGCTGGCAACCGTCTCTTCCGAAAACTCCGTTCCCTCTATGCCGGTGGTGCCGCGCACCGCACGAACGATGTTCAAGCGGTCAAGGCGCTCTTGTATGTGTGGAGGTATGGGGATTCCCTGAATGACCGATGACAGCGCGTGTGCACGAGCGAGGTCAGCGATCAGTGTGGTGTCACCAACCTGAACAGTCATGTTGAAGTGCACATCCCATCTCGGCATATCTGTCCCCGTATTGGACATTGTCTAGGACAATGTCCAATTAACTTTACTCATGACTCATAGCTAATATTATTAGACATATAGTAGGACATTGTCCATATGATTGTCCTGACAAAAGAGTCCTCCAAAGTAAGAATGCTATACTGGGATCGCTTTGGTTCAAAATGACTCGTTGGGGAACGCCTGATTTTATGCACACTTTACTCATCACCGGCGGGGCGGGCTTCATCGGCAGCAACTTCACGCGCATGATGCTCGAGCGCCATCCCGCAGGCATCAGCGTTGTGGTCTACGATAAGCTGACCTACGCCGGCAACCTCAACAACCTGGCGGACATGGTCGACCGCTTCGGCGCGCGCTACGCCTTCGTCCAGGGCGACATCGCCGACCCGGACGCGGTGGACGACGCCGTCCGCACGCACGGCGTCGACACCATCGTGAACTTCGCCGCGGCCACCCACGTGGACCGCTCCATCCTGAGCGCGCAGGACTTCATCCGCACCGACGTGGAGGGCACCCGGGCCCTGCTGGAAGCGGCGCGCACCCACGGCATCGAGCGCTACCTGCAGGTGAGCACCGATGAGGTCTACGGCGAGGTGCTCCAGGGCGCGGCCAGAGAGACCGATCCGCTGCAGCCCCGCAACCCCTACTCCGCCACCAAGGCCGGCGGCGACATGATGGCGCTGGCCTATTTCCACACCTACGGCCTGCCGGTGCTCATCACCCGCGGCTGCAACACCTTTGGCCCCTACCAGTACCCGGAGAAGTTCATCCCCCTCTTCGTCACCAACGCCATCGAGGACCGGCCGCTGCCCCTCTACGGCGACGGCCGCCAGGTGCGGGAGTGGATCCACGTGCTCGACCACTGCTCGGCCATCGAGACGGTGCTTGCCTCCGGCGAGTCGGGCGAGGTCTACAACGTCGGCACGGGCCAGCACCGCGAGAACATCGACGTGGCCCGGCTCATGCTGAAAGAGCTTGGCAAGTCCGAGTCACTGATCCAGCGGGTGCAGGATCGGCCCGGCCACGACCGCCGATACGCGGTGGATGCGGCAAAGCTGCGGTTATTGGGCTGGCGGCCGGAGAGCGGCTTCGAGGAAGCACTGGTCGAGACGGTGCGATGGTACCGGGACCATCCTGAGTGGTGGCGGCCCCTCAAGTCGGGAGAGTACCTGGAGTACTACCAGCGGCAGTACGGGGAACGGTCGAAGCTGTAGCAAAACCCTCGCCCAGCGGGAGCCTTGTTTCAAAAGTCGTAATCATGTGCCCTGTCATTCCGAGCGAGCAGCGCTTGTCCTGAGGCTCCCGAAGGGAGGAATCTGGCGGCGAGTGGTGACGCTCCTAAAGTTGTGATCGCGCCATCCTGTGGGTACGAACGATTGAGCGGAATTCTTCGTGAGGCCAAAGACGTCAGTCGCCTGCCCCGCCCATCCAGATTCCTCGTCGTTCCGCCTCGGAATGACATTTTGGCAAGGCTCCCAGCGGGAGACCGTGGTGGTGAGCTCATCGAGTCTGAGACTCTCAGAGTCGAACGACGTGTGAACCAGGGCAGGCTCCAGCCAGGCCCTTTTCCGCCGATTCTAACTGACCAGAAACCGCGTCGATTCCCAGAGGGCCAGTTGCACGACCAGCGCGGCGGCCGTCAGCACGTGGGCAACCAGAGCCTCGCGCCGATGAAACACCACCGACATCAATGTGTTCAGCAACAGGACGCCCAGCCCTGCGGCGGGCAACGCCAGCAAGTCCGTTTTCGGCGAGACGATGTCCGCAATCCCCAGGTGCGTGAAGTGCATCTGTATCAGACTCGGCAGGGCCGGCATCCAGTAAGTGACGTAGGCGAACAGGGCCAGGTTCACCGCAAGGGCCAGCAGCGCCAGCGCCGTGAGCCAGCGGTCGTGCCAGAAGGCCAGATCGGCCAGGACCCAGCGGTGCGTCCGGGTCATCAGTCCCTCCGGCACGGCTTCCTTCCGCCGCTCCTCCAGGGCGGTGACAAAACCGGCCGCGTCGGGCGCCGAAAGCGCATAGACCGCCCCTGAAGTCCTGACGTAGACCAGCTCGCTGGGGGCCGTGTACGCCGTGAAGAAAAGCACGGGATTGCCGTCCTCCAGACCTTCCACAGTCGCCTGACCCACGTGATAGCCCGGCCAGCGCACGCCCTGCGGCCGCACAGCGTGCGGCGGAGAGACGGAACTGCCGGGAGTGACAGAAACGACGTCGTGCAGCGGAATGCTCAGCTCATTCCCGCCCCAGCGGATGATGAGGCGGTTCTTGCTGAGCAGATATCGAAGGGTCCAGCAGGCGACGGTCCAGTAGGCAAAGATTGCGCCCAGCGTCAGCAGAAGCGCCGCTCCCAGGAGGCCGGTGAAGGTGGCGAGGCCTATCGCTTGCTGCCACGCCCGCCAGCCGAGGACAGAAGCGCCGAACAGCGCCACAAAAACTATCGCCGCACCGATAGCAGTGCCGATGCGGCGATCAGGTCGTAGGATCACAACTTCTCTCTAGCCCGCTCATCCTGAGCCAGTCGAAGGATGAGCATGGACCAAATCCCCCTCACCCTAGCCCTCTCCCCCAAGGGGCGAGGGAACATCCGTTCTGAGCCTGCCAGTTCGGTAGGCCTGTTGGCAAGAACACGAGGTCCCGATAGGCTCGGTCAACCTTTCGCGCTAGGCCTTCACCAGCTTGGAGTAGGCCGGCGTGCACCAGTTGGCGTACTTGGGGTTTCTTCCCTTGATCGCGTCAAAGTAGAGCTTCTGGAGCTTGGCGGTGATGGGGCCGATGCCGCCGTCGCCCACATTGCGGTGGTCCACCTCCACCACCGGCGACACGTGGGCCGCTGTGCCGGTCATGAAGCACTCATCGGCGATGTAGAGCTCGGAGCGGTCGATGGAGCGCTCCACCGTCTGCACACCAAGCTCATCCCGCGCCATGGTGATAATCGACTCCCGGGTGATGCCCACCAGGATGTTGTCGGACGCGGGCGGCGTGAGAAGCTGGTTCTTCCAGATGATGAAGATGTTCTCGCCGGAGCCTTCTGAGACGTGGCCGTCCTGGTTCAGCATGATGGCCTCGTCGAAGCCGTTCTCCATCGCCTCGGTCTTGGCCAGGGCGCTGTTGACGTAGAGGCCGGTGACCTTGGCCCGGGCGGGGATGGAGTTGTCATCGATGCGGCGCCACGTCGAGGTGCAGCAGCGGATGCCTGCATCCACGTCCAGGTAGTTGCCGAAGGGGGTGACGAAGAGCAGGAAGTCGTCATCCAGGTTGTGAAGCCGAACGCCCACCGCCTCAGAGCTCTTGTAGCCCAGGGGACGGATGTAGATGTCCTCCTCAAAGCCGCACATCTCCACCAGCTTGGTGGTCATCTCGCAATACTGGTCGATGGTGTACGGCAGATCGATCTTGAGGATGCGGCAGGAGCGCGTGAACCGCTCAAAGTGGTCACGCATGCGGAAGAGGAACATCTGGCCCTGCTCCTCGTTCCAGTTGCCCCGCACGCCCTCAAATACCCCGGTGCCGTAGTTAAACCCGTGGGTCATGATGCCGATTTTGGCCTCGGAGAGGGGGACGAACTGCTTCTGAAAATAGGCGTAAGGGGTACCCATGATGTGTCGCTCCTTTTAGCGCATCAAACACGTCGTAGATTGCGCGCATTATACCCAGGGGCGCTCGCGCGTGGCAAGTCGATTGAGGAGAACAAAATATGTCCCAGCGTGCAGGTCGGCGCCTAGCCCTCTGGTTCGCAGGTCGTTCGACTCTGAGAGTCTCAGGCCCTTCAGGTTCTGAGGAGCCTTCAGGCTCGATGAACTCGATGAGCGCACCACCTTCGGTCCCCGCAAGGGGCGAGGGAATGATAGGAGAAAGTTTTTTCTGCAAAACGAACGGGGAACGAATGGCGAGTTGCGAGGCTTTTTGTGCGTAATTTTGCGGCTTGGAGCGTGTGGCAGCGTGCCAAAGGCCGTTCGTTTTGGGAGAACGAATCGGGAGAACAGGGCAAAACAAGTGATG
>Ga0082335_1004285_pt1 | contig 21762 bp, 23 predicted proteins | sample Subgrocontami58m_FD_72375 | JGI IMG/M metagenome (GOLD analysis project Ga0082335, IMG submission 72375) | Subsurface groundwater microbial communities from S. Glens Falls, New York, USA - GMW37 contaminated, 5.8 m (SPADES assembly) (version 2) ...
GACGCCCCGGGGTGCGCCTGTGGTTCGATGGACTCCCCACGGTGAGCCTGTCGAACCCGTCGACCCCGTCGAGGGGCGACGAAGCAATCTCCGAATCGAAAGATTGCTTCCCGCCACGCTTCGCTCGCGGCTTCGGCGGCGCTCCCGCCGACGCTGAGGCTTTAGCGGGCAGGCGCAATGACACAAACTCGGTTTTACAACGAGCTGCCCAACGAAGCGAGCGCTCCATGGCTTCCTCGTACCGTTCGCGACTTGAGTCACCGGCGGCAACGTCGTCGAATTGCATCACGATGTCTGACCCGATCGCGGATTGCATCTGCATCGAAAGTTCTGGCGTGAGATCCACGCGCGCGCCGTCGATGTGCGACTGGAACGTGACTCCTTCCTCGGTCGTCTTGTTTGTCTTGGAAAGACTAAACACCTGGTACCCACCCGAGTCCGTGAGGATCGGCCCGTCCCAGTTCATGAAGCGATGGAGTCCGCCGAGCTCTCGCATTGACTCGAGTCCTGGGCGCAACAACAGATGGTACGTATTCGACAGCAGGATCTGCGCGCCGAGCTTCTTCATGTCGCTCGACGACATCGTCTTCACCGCTCCCTTGGTCGCAATCGGCATGAAGAAGGGAGTTTCGATGATCCCGTGATTGGTTTCTAGCTGGCCACGTCTGGCGAAACCGTTTTTCACATTTACGGTAAACATTTGGTAAATCCATGTGGTAGCCCCAGGCTTTAGCCTGGGTCGAGCTGAGCTCGACTGGGTGCGATTCGCATGCGTCCGAACCCAGGCTAAAGCCTGGGGCTACCGAAGATTAAGCTGTTCAAGCAGTTTCCTTTGCTCTCGAGTGAGTTTCTCCGGCGTCTTTACACTCACGACAACGATCTGGTCACCACGCCCGCGACTATGAGGAACCCCTTTCCCTCGCAGACGGAACTGCGCGCCTGATTGCGTCCCTGCAGGAATTTTCAAATCGACACGTCCGTCGACCGTCTCGACCTCGATCGTGTCGCCCAGTGCTGCTTGAGTGAACCCGATCGTCGCTTCGGAGAGGAGCGTCGCGCCATCTCGCTGAAACTGCCGATCGCGCGGAACGTGCAGGCGCACAAACAAATCTCCCGTCTGTCCGCCCTTGATCGCTTCGCCTTGCGCGCGTACACGCAACATCGATCCATTCTCGACTCCAGGAGGAATCGTAACGGTCAAGGTCTGTTTCTTGTGCTCCACGCCCTGCCCGTGACAGGTCTTGCATGGCTTCTTTGGCATCTCGCCCGTTCCCTGACACGTTGCACAGGTGCGCTTGGTTTGGACGTTTCCGAATACCGTTCGCTGCACGCCAATCTGCACGCCGTTTCCATCGCAGTCCTTGCAGGTCTCCATGGCCTCTCCTGGTTCGCCACCAGTTCCGCCACAACGGTCACAGGTGTCGGTCTTGGTGAGCTCCACCTCTTTGTTCACGCCAAAAATTGATTCCTTGAATGATAGGTCCATGTCGACCTGAATGTCTGATCCACGACGTTCACGACTCCGAGAACGGCCACCGCCGAACAGATCGCCAAACATGTCCCCGAGATCCTCGAACCCAGCCGCTCCTTGAAAACCGGAAAATCCACCAAACCCCTGACCACCAAAACCCCCAGACCCGTCGAAGGCCACAGAACCAAACTGGTCGTACTGCGCGCGCTTCTCAGGATCGCCAAGCACCTGGTGTGCCTCGTTGGCTTCCTTAAACTTGGCTTCGTCCCCGCCAGATTTATCCGGATGGTACTTGTGCGCCAGCGTGCGGAAGGCTTTCTTGATGTCGTCTTGGCTCGCGCCCTTATCGACTCCTAAAATTTTGTAGTAATCCTTTGCCATACTCCGATTCCCCTCCTTTTTAAGGAGCCCGCCCGAACGACCGTTCGACGGTCGGGCGGGGGGCTAGGGGTGGTGATAATTGTGAGTCGAGCGTCTTTCTCAGTAACGGAATGATCTCCTTGCGCATCATGATACCACTGGTGGTCGCGCGATCATCTGTCCACGAGATACCGAGTGCCTGTGTCAGTATTTTTTGAACAGCCTTATCGGGACTGATAAAGATGTCTTTGCCGCCGTCGATGTCGATGATCGAGAGGAAGCCGTGTGTGATTCCTTGTTGCACATGGAGTCGCTCGAGAATCGCCGGAAGGTCAGAATGAAATTCCTCGAGGAACGCCTGTGCATGCACAATCTCCAGTTGAGCGATGCCAAGCTTGAATTCTGCGAACTCGAACCAGGCCGCATCGTGTTTTATCTCATCAAACAGATCCTCATGCGTGAACGTTGATTTGCTCTCAAAAAGCATTTGGACAAAATCTTGGGGGATCTCGACCTGACTTTGGAGCCATTCATACGCAAGTCGGTCGCGCGAGGTCGTTACCTTGTTTTGAAAATTGACGGTATTGGAAACGATGGCACCGGCAAGCAAGTAGGCAGCTGTTTTTCCTGGTGTGATCCCCTCCTTCATAAAGTGCTCGGTCACGAGGGTCGCAGCAGAACCCACGAGCTCGATCTGAAGATCGGCATTGGGAAAATCGTCTGGGTTGTACTCTTTGCGATGATCGATGACGACGCTCACTTTCTGTGGATCGACTTCTGGAGCAAGGCCGCGTAGATCGCTCGCGTCGGTGAGCACAATCTCATCAACCTGATCGATCACCTCCATGGCGTTCAATGGCCACTCAAGATTGAACGTGCGAATAACCGCCTGCGCCTCGCGATGCAATTTTCCAAACAGTCCCGCCACCGCTTCTTCGCCCTGTCGAACCAAAAACTCCGCTTCTGCAACAGAGCAAGCTGTGCCGTCTAAATCAGGATCTTGATAACTGGTGACGAGGATCATGAATAATTTTTGTAAGAGCCTGCTATTAAAAATCTGTGTCATCCCGACGACTGTCGTAAGCGGAGGAGGGATCTCGAATTAATAGACCTGGTCACTGATGTCCTTCCAGGTCGGATTCTGTTGGTTGATGAGCCACTCCTTCTTCTTTCTCGACCATCCCTTCAATTCCTTCTCACGCTCAATGGCTCCGTCGATATAGTCCGTTGTCTCAACGTAGAGAAGCTCTGTACAGTTATATTTCGAGGTGAACCCTGGGATCAATTTATTTTGATGTTCATACATCCGACGCGGGAGATTGCCTGTGACGCCAATATACAAAACTGTGTGCGAGGGATTGGTAAGAATGTAAACATGATACGTTCGATCACTCATACGAGATCCTTCCTCGACTGACGAAACTCGTCAGGATGACACAGATTTAGAAAAGTATTCATACTATCTATTTGTTGTTCATCCAAACAACGCATTACCCCGTGTCATCCCGACCTTAGTCGAGCTCAGATCGACGACCGACGTACAAACCCGTGTCATCCCGACGACCGTCGAAAGCGGAGGATGGATCTCGAATTATGGATTCGGGATCCTTCCTCGACCATTCGACGGGTTCGACAGGCTCACCGTGGTGAGTTCCATCGAACCACAGGCTCATGGTGGTGAGCGAAGTCGAACCACTGACGAAACTCGTCAGGATGACACAGGCGGTGCATTCTCTTTCGCAATTTCGACAACCGTCGGCTTCTCGATCGCCAACCAGTCCTCGTATCGCATACTGACCGAGTCGGTAAGTGATCCGGCGTTGAAGTGGATGATCTCGTTCTCCGCGAGGTGTGGATCGACAAAGGTCTTCAAACCAAGCAACGATCCAAATGGTGGCACGCTTCCAGGCATACAACCCGTCGCTCCCTCGGGATCAGTCTCAAACCCAACCGCCTCGCCACACGCCCTCTTTGCCGCGCTGCCCCAGAGCTTAAAGTCCGCAGGCATCACAAACAAATAGTTCGTCCCCGTCTTGTGACCCTTCGTCACAATCGCCTTCGCACCCGAATGCATACTCACTCCCCTCACCCTCGCCGCGATCTCGCTGGTGCGAGTGGGCTCGTGATGTTGGGTTTCGTACTTGCAGGCGTGTTCATCGAGAGTCTGGATGATTTTGTTGTAGGTGGGGGTGGACATACCTATTCCCCTTTCTTCTCCTCAAACTCCGCATCGATCGGTTGATCCTTTGCGTCCTGGGCAACCCCCTGTGCCTGCTTGTCCGCCGTAGCTTTAGCGGAGGCGGAATACATCTTTGCTCCCACTGCCTGCGCGGCGGTGCTCAATTCGTCAGCGGCCTTCTTGATCGCCTCGTGGTCGTCTGAATCTTTGACAGCTTTGAGTGCCTCGATCTTTTCCTCGACGCTCTTGCGCTCCTGGGCAGTCACTTTATCGCCAGCCTCCTTCATCATCTTCTCGCTGGTGTAGATCATCGTGTCCGCGAGGTTCTGATGTTCGGCGCGCTCTTTTGCTTTCTTGTCTTCGTCTGCGTGCTCTTCGGCCTCGCGCTTCATGCGCTCGATCTCGTCTTTGGAGAGACCGGTCGATCCTTGAATCGTAATGGACTGGCTCTTGCCGGATCCCTTGTCGGTTCCGGTTACGTGCAAAATACCGTTGGCATCGATGTCGAACTTCACCTCCACCTGTGGCACGCCGCGAGGAGCCATCGGAATGCCCGAGAGAATGAATCGGCCGAGCGTTTTGTTTCCACCGGCGACCTCGCGCTCGCCTTGAAGCACATGGATCTCCACCGTGGTCTGACTATCCGCGGCTGTGGAGAAAATTTGCGACTTGCTCGCAGGGATCGTCGTGTTGCGCTCGATAAGTCTGGTCATCACGCCGCCGAGTGTTTCGATACCAACCGAGAGCGGCGTCACGTCGAGCAACAACACGTCTTTCACTTCTCCCTGCAGCACACCTGCTTGTACCGCCGCGCCGAGCGCGACGACTTCATCTGGGTTCACGCTCACGTTCGGCTTCTTGCCAAAAAAGTCCTCGACCGTCTTGAGCACCAGCGGCATACGGGTCATGCCACCAACCATGACGATCTCTTGGATCGCGCTCTTGTCCAGTCCCGCGTCTTTGAGCGCAGCCTTCACGGGCTCGAGCGTTTTCACAACAAGGTCATGCACAAGCTCTTCGAGCTTCGCGCGCGTGAGCGAAAGCACCAAGTGCTTTGGTCCGTTGGCGTCGCTGGTGATAAACGGCTGGTTGATTTCTGTTTGCTGTGCGGTTGAGAGCTCGATCTTTGCGCGCTCGGCTGCATCCTTCACACGCTGGAGCGCGAGCGAATCCTTGCCAAGATCGATTCCCTCCTGCGCCTTAAACTCTTTCAAGATCCAGTCGATCACCACGCGATCAAAGTCGTCACCTCCAAGGTGTGTGTCGCCGTTGGTAGACTTCACTTCAACGGTGTCCTCGCTCACGTCCAGAACAGACACATCAAACGTTCCGCCACCCAAGTCGTACACCATGATCTGTTGTCCAACCTTCTTATCGAATCCGTACGCGAGCGCGGCCGCGGTTGGCTCGTTGATGATACGTCGAACTTTGAGTCCGGCAATTTCACCAGCCGTCTTAGTCGCGTTGCGCTGGGCATCGTCAAAATAGGCAGGCACCGTGATGATGGCTTCCTCGATTTTCTCGCCGAGCTTTTCTTCGGCGTCGGCTTTCAGTTTTTGCAAAATCATCGCGGAGATTTCCTCCGGGGTGAATTCCTTTTCGCCCATCTTGATCGCCACCCCATCGCCTTTCTGCACGATCTGATATGGCATGACCTGCCGATCGCGCACGACTTCGGCGTCATTCCATCGACGTCCAATCAAACGCTTGATCGAGAACAGCGTGTTGGCAGGGTTTGTGACCGCCTGACGTTTGGCGGGAAGTCCGACCAATCGCTCGCCGGCTTTATTGACGGCGATCATGGAAGGCGTGGTGCGCGCGCCTTCTTTATTTTCCAGAACCTTTGGCTGACCGCCCTGGATGATGGCCATGCAAGAGTTGGTGGTTCCAAGGTCGATACCGAGAATCTTTGGCATAATATCTATTCTGTGTGTCATCCTGACGAGTTTCGTCAGTCGAGGAAGGATCTCGAATGAGTAGACTCGAGATCCCTCGTCGCAGACTCCTCGGGATGATTACTTTTTTATTGCTTATTATTGATAATCACCTTTGCTGGTCTCACGATCCGGTCGCCAAGTTTCCAGCCACGAGTGACGACCTCGAGGATGGCTTGGTCGGCTTTGTCTTCCTCGCTCTTCTCGCCACCGGCGTCATGCAGATGTGCGTCGAAGGTCTCACCGACAGCGCCGTAGGGCTCGAGTCCGAGGTCGCGCATCACGCCCTCGAGCTGTGTCTTCACATGCATGAGCCCCGTGAGCCAGACCTCGAGCTCTTTGCTCAAACCCTCGGGTTGAAACTTCGCGGCCTGGTCGAAGTTGTCGAGGACTCCGATGAGCTGGTGCGCGACATCTTGCTTTACACGAGCACGAATCTCGGCTCGTTCCCGAGCCAAATCTTTCTGGAGGTTATCGTAGTCGGCGAGCGCGCGTTTCCAGCCTGCGAGGTACTCCTCGCACTTCTGACAACGAACTTCCTTGGCCACCTCTTCCACCTCCCTGCCCACCGAAGCCTCGGCGAAGGCGGGCGCCACCTGATCCACCTCTTGTTTCTTTTGTTCATCATTCATAGCTATTCAAAATATTCATCAATGACTTCTTTGGCGCGTTCGATCAAAGCGAGGTTGCGCGAGTAGTCCATGCGCAGCGGCCCCACAAGCCCGAGCAGTCCATGCGTGTGCTCGTCGACGTTGTACCGCACCAGGATCGTCGCCATCTCCTGACCGAATGGATTACTCGAACCGATAAACACCTGTGGCCCCTCGGGAAGAGACCGGTACATCCTGTGCATCACCTCGTCGAACTGATCGACCATGGCCGAGAGGCTTTGCATCACTTCAGGATCATGGAAGTCTGGTTTGTGAAAGAGGTTCGAGACACCGGTATAATACGTCCACTTAGGGTCGATGGCGACGATCGCGGTCTCCCCGGAGATCTCGACGAGCTTCTTGGCCATGGTCTTGAGCGCAGTCTGCGTATCCGTTGCTCGCGTCGTTGACTGAAACGGTGTGCCCTCGAGGACGAACTTCTTGTCGCGCAAGTACTGCAGGTAGTAGAGGTAGCCTTGCTCTGTCGGGATACGTCCAGCCGACGTATGCGGCGATCGGAGGAAGCCTTCTGCCTCGAGTCCCGCGAGTTCATTGCGTACGGTCGCATCAGAAACCCCCAGCTGATACTGCTCATTCAAATACTTCGATCCAACCGGCTGCGCCGTGCGGATATAGTCTTCGATCACGAGTTTCAAGATCATTTCCGTGCGCGCGTCAGGCAACATAGCGAAAATATCGTCACCCAGTGTGTAACTAAAATTAGCACTCCCTATTATAGAGTGCTAAATCCTATTGTCAACCCGAGATTGTATGGACAACAACGGCGATATCGTCCGCCTTGGCGCGGGGGTGGGTTCCCTGCATCGATCGCTCCATCGCGGCGTGAGCGAGAGCCGCCTCCTGCGCGTTGTCATCGTCTGCCCTCCTCTCATCAAGCTCGCTTTGCATTTCGTGCTCGAACAGCTGATTGCTCACTCCATCGCTTACCAAGACCAAACGGTCGTTGGGCTCAAGATCGATAAAGGAAACTGGCAAGTCCTCCGCTGCTCTGCCGCCTCCCACCGCCTTGGTCACAGCGACGCGGTCGCGCGCGTATTCGCGAAGCTCGAGGGGGATGCGCCGTGGATCCTGCGCTTGGTCGATCTCGCGCGCCTGCACGCTCGTCAACTCGCCGCGCCCAACGTGCCACTCAAGCATGCTATCGTCGCGCGTCACGAGTCTCATCTGACCCCGTCCCTGCTGCACATAGATCCGGCTGTCTCCCACATTGGCAAAAAACATTCTATGGGTCGTCCCTTCGGGAGTCGGGAGCGTCACAAGCTTAGCAAGCGAAAGAGTGGTCTTTACGTCCCTACCAGGGGAGAGCGTCTTCAAACGGCTGTCTGCCTGTTCGACCGCGGCCGCCATTTGCGATGCCACATACACGCTTACCTGACGCAGACACTCGCTTCCACATTGGTGCTTGTCTATGAGATTACGGATTCCTCGATCCAATGTTTCTCCCAGAGCCTCGTACATCACCCGCGCGGTCTCGCGTGATGCAAGCCAACCGCCCGCAGTTGACAAGCCGTCGGCAACCAGGAACAGCCCGTGCGCTGTGCTCTTGAGCGCGACGTCCTCGCATACCTCTTTGCGCTCTGGGCGTCCGAGCACTTTGAGTCCAGCCTCTGGCATCGTCCCTTCGTGAATCTCTCTCCACTGCGCGTCAAACGATTTCAAATACGCCTCCCGACGCGTGGGACGCTCCGCTCCTGTTTCTCTCACTGCCTCCATGTTGCGCATAGTTAGATTTTCGCTCGCTTGATGCGCAGCGAATTAAGAACCACCGACACACTCGAGAACGCCATAGCGGCGGAGGCGACCAGTGGGTTCAAGAGCCCGAACGCCGCCAGTGGAATGGCTGCGATGTTATAGAAGAACGCCCAAAAAAGATTCTGCTTGATCCCGCGGTACGTCACGGCCGCGAGTTTGAGACCCGCGACCACTTTCTCGGGTCCGCCGCCGACGAGCACGATCTGGCCTGCCTCGATCGCCACGTCCGTCCCGCTGCCAACAGCGATGCCAAGGTCGGCCTGCGTGAGAGCGGGCGCGTCATTGATCCCATCGCCCACATACGCGACGCGTTTTCCCTTGGCCTGCCAGGCCTTCACGACTTCAAGCTTTGTTCCGGGAAGCACCTCTGCCTCGACCTGATCGATCCCCAACTCCCGCGCGATCGCCTCCGCAGTGCGGCGATTATCGCCTGTGACCATCACGACCTCTTTGCCCATCCGTTTGAGCTCCGCGACCGCGGCCTTGGCCGTAGACTTGGGTGCGTCCGCGATTGCCAGCAAGCCGGCGAATTCGTCGTTGATACACGCCACAACCACCGTTTTCCCTTCTCCCTGCCAACGATCTACCGACGTTCGATTATGTCCGATCGGACATAATTGTTCGACATAGCTCGGAGAACCAATGATGATTTTCTTCGTATCTACCACACCTTCGATCCCTTTTCCCGTTATCGATTGTGTCCGATCGGACAATTTGAGTACGAGTTGTTTCTCAGCCGCATACCGCACGACGGCGTGCGCGAGCGGGTGCTCGGAGGAAGCTTCGAGCGAAGCAACTAGGGCAAGATCTTCATCATTCACAGTCGTATCTGTAACTGATGGTCGTCCTTCTGTGAGCGTCCCTGTCTTGTCGAAGAGCACCACGTCGATATGGCGGTTGCGCTCCAGTGCCTCGCCGCTCTTGATCAAAATCCCCTCCTTCGCGCCTCGACCGGTTCCCACAAGTATCGCCGTGGGCGTTGCAAGTCCAAGCGCGCACGGACAGGCAATCACCAGAACCGTCACGGCCGGGATGAAGGAGGCTGCCACGTCGCCCGTGAGGATAAACCAAACGGCAAAAGTGATCGCGGCAATAACGATCACGATGGGCACGAAGATGCCAGAAATTTTGTCGACGAGCTTTTGGATCGGCGCCTTCTGCTGCTGCGCCTGTTCCACCAGCTTCACGATTTGCGCGAGAACCGTGTTGCCAGACAACGCCGTCACCTTCACGGTCAGGGCGCCCTGCTGGTTCACGGTCGCGCCAAACACGGTATCGCCCTCGCGCTTCCCAACCGGCATACTCTCTCCCGTGAGCATCGATTCATCCAGCGACGACTCGCCCTTCACGATCACGCCATCGAGAGGAACCTTCTCGCCAGGCTTAATCAATACCACGTCGCCGAGTTGTAACGATTCGACCGGAACGTCTTTCGCTACACCCAGGCTAAAGCCTGGGTCTACCAACTTATGCGCCATCTTTGCCCCCAGTTCGAGCAACCTCGAAATCGCCTCGCTCGCTTTCCCCTTTGCCCGCGCCTCGAAATAGCGTCCAAGCAAAATGAACCCCGTGATGAGCGCCGCTATCTCAAAGTACAAATCTCCTCCCACAAAGAACTGCCACCAGCTAAACGCTAACGCAACTAGTGTTCCCATCGTGATGAGTGTATCCATGTTTGCTTTTCCACGTTTGAGCAGCTTGAACGTCATGCGATGAAACTCCATCCCAGGTCCCAAGACCACGATCGTCGAAAGGATCGCTTGCACCCACGTCCAAATCCCCAACATGGCAAGGATCACGCAAGGAACGGCAAGTGCCATCGAAAACGCGGCGCGACGACCAGCGGCTCCGTCGAGGGCGTGATGGTCGTGTTCGCCTGTCTTGTCGCTCGCGAGCGACGTGTCTTGTACGCCATACCCCATTCCCTTCACAAGCGTGTGAAGCTCCTGCTGGGCAACGGAATCGTCGTGCTCCACGGAGGCGCTCGCCAGCGCGTAGTTGACGTTGGCTGTGTGTACGCCCGGGTGTTTCCCAAGCTCGGACTCGATATTGATCGCGCAACTCGCGCAATGCATTCCGGTAATTTTGAATTGTGTGTGCGACATACTAATTCTTGTTAGGAACAACCACCATGGTTCCTCTCACCATCCCCATCGAGCAACTAAACGTGTGCTTCCCTGGTTCGGTGGGCGTGAAGGCGATGGTGTTGTCGCCTGGCTTTAGTCGCGTGGTGATCCCAAGTCCGCGAGAGACGAGCGTGTCGGCGCATCCCATAAACTGCGGCGCGTAAATCTGCCACTCAACAGGAATGTCCTCGACGACTTGCAAAACGTCGGGCGCGTAGAACCCGCTGGCGATTTCCATCTGGATGATCTGTTTGCCGTCGGCAAGGATAAGTGCATCTTGCGCGACAGCGAGTTTTGCCTGCGTGACTGCCCCTGGCGTGGCAACGCCCAAAAGCGCAGCGCCGTTGCGCAACTGCGAGAGCCCGATCACCAGGACGAGGATCCCGGCGATTTGTGTGACTCTCTTGAGCGTTTTGCCATGCGCGATCGAGGTGGCAGCTCCAAGTCCCAAAAGGACAGGAGCCGTACCCAAAGCGAAGATCGCCATGATGGCGGCCGCGGTTGCCGCATCACCCGTCGAGAGCGCGTAGAGCTGGACGGACTGCGTGAACCCGCACGGAAGGAAGAACGTGAGTGCGCCCAGCACGAACGGCACGGCGGGGTGCTTGGAATCCTGAAGGTCGTGGATCTGGCGTGTGAGCCATTTTGGCGGGGTGAGCTGGAGCGTTCCCTTGGGGACAAGATGTAAAAGGTTCGCGCCGATGCCCAGCATCAACACGGCAACGACGATCACAAAGAGGGCATTCAAGCTGGGCGACAACACCAAGAGCGATCCGAGGTACCCTACGAGCGCGCCGAACCCCGCGAACCCGATGAGGCGTCCAAGGTTGAATAGAATGTGGGGACGCAGGCGGTCATGGGCTGATTCAGACGCATGGCGCTGTGCATGCGTGGACGACAGCGCCAGGATGAACCCGGCAAGAATCGCGGTGCAGGAAGAGAGCGATGCGACCACGCCGATGAAAAAGATCGAGGCAAGACCGACTGTTCCGTTCAAACTCGGTGACACGGAAAGGACGCCGAAACGGTCGAAGAGAAACCAAAGAGCAAACACGATGAACGCGATACCGCCGATGCGCTGCCAATCCCAGCCCGAGGATGTCGCCCCCCCTTGCCAGGAAGAAAAACGATACTTCGAGGAACTCATGTGCTGATTGAGACTCTCTGAAGTGAGCGTTATCCCCTTCGCGGTCGTCACATCGACGCAGCCCGAGGAATGCGAAGCGCGGACATCGATAACCCCGTCCAAAGATTTCAGCTCGCGCTCTAACAACACTTCGCAACTGTGACACGTCGTCCCGGAAACGCAGAATTTTGTTGTCTGTGCCATATCAAAAACTCAAGATGATGAATAAATCTTATCACGTTCTTGAGTTCACTCTCGTTTGATGGTGGTGAGGATTCTTCCAGGATCATGGTGCGAGTCTCTCCTGATTGATCGCTCGGAAACAAAACTTGTAGGAACAGCTTGTGAGAACGTCCTGCTCGCAGCGAATCCCACAAAGGAATCCGTAGAAATGGCCTCGTCGGCACCATCGATATGAACCATGTTCAGGCACGAGACAAGACACGTCGAAGTCGGCGTCATGTCGTGATCGGTTGGTGGCATCGCTAACACACCTTGCAGCCACAGGGAGCCAAAGACGAGGGAGAGCGACAAGATGTAGGGCAATCTATGAGTCATGCTACTTGATGCGATCGTATCCAAAATCTTGAATGGCTTTGACAACAGCCCCGGGGACCTTTGTTTTCCACTCCACGTCCCCAACCTTGATCATCGTGCGAATCTCCGTCGAGCTGATGCCGGGAACTTCCTTGATCTGCTTGATCTCGAGCTTTCCCTCAAAGCACTTCTTCGTATGATCATTGCCCGTCCAAATGGTGTCGACGCGGCCGACCTTCTCCAACACATGCTGCGTCCACTGCGTGTCGTCGCTGTGGTCAGGCAGATCGACAAACTCGATATCAAACATCGGGATGATGTCCTCGTCCTGAAGTGACTGCTGAATCATTTCTTTACGCTCCTGCGAGGTGTATGGATTGTCGGCGGTTCCAGATTTTTCAGAACTCCCAATCCCAATGACAACCTTTTTACACACCTTGGCCATCCCTTGAATGACCATGTGGTGACCGATGTGGTAGGGTTGGAAGCGCCCGATAAAAAGACAGATGGGTTTTGACATACCCCTCTATGGTGCCATAAGCGCGGGGTTGTGCCAAACCCTTTGTCCCATTTGTCCTGCTCTGATATCATCGTTTCAACTATGCTTGGCGTCTTTGATTCAGGGTTTGGGGGCCTCACCGTCCTCAAGCCCATCCACAACCGACTCCCAACCTACTCCACGATTTACTTGGGCGATAACGCTCGCGCGCCGTACGGCGTTCGGACCCAGGAGGAAATCTTTCAGTTTACACTCGAGGGCGTGCGATTCTTGTTCGAGCAAGGATGTCCGCTGGTCGTCCTTGCTTGCAACACCGCAAGCTCCCAGGCACTCCGACGAATTCAACAAACTATTTTACCCGTCGAGTATCCAGACCGTCGCGTCCTGGGCGTCATCCGACCGGCCGCGGAATATCTTGCCAAGCACGGGAGCCGTGTCGGAATCCTCGCCACCCCCGCGACTGTCGAGTCACAGGCGTACATCCACGAACTCTATAAACTGAATCCAACCATCAAGGTGTCACAGATGGCGTGCCCAGGGCTCACCGACCTTGTCGAAGCTGGATGTACAGACCATGCCCTGTGCGATCGTCTCATTCGCGACTGCGCTCGCGGACTCATCGCCAAAGATCCTCACATGGAGGAAGTCCTTCTTGCCTGCACGCATTACCCGCTTGTCGAACCAATCTTCCGCGCCCACCTCCCAGAGAACATCCACCTTCTAAGCCAAGGCGAGATCGTGGCCGCGAGTTTGGAATCGTACCTTGCCCGCCACCCGGAGATCGACGAGCGGCTCGAGAAATCGTCCAGACGTACCTACCTCACCACCAATGGATCGGACATCTCGGATCTCGCATCGATGTTCTACGGAGAGGAGATTCAGTTTACAAGCGTGCAGGTTTCTTGACCCACGCTCACAGACCCTCTACACTCGTGAAGCAACACAAAACGGAGGTTGCCATGGAACTGTTCGCCTGTCCGTTCGAGAATTTCGATCTGCGAAGGCCGCTGCGCGAGGCGATCGTCAAAGGACAAAATCTGAAGATCACGACCCAAGACGAGTTTCTCCGCGCCATCGAGTTGCTTGCCGATCTCTGGCCGGAGCATCCGCTCGTGCATCAAGTCGTCCTGTGGGCGACGTCTCACCATCAACCATTCGGCGTCTACGAGTGGATTCACGATCACGTTCGTACTGAGTCGGTGCGGATACTCATGCACGGTCGGATGTTCCTGATCGCGCGCCGACCGGCAGAGCTGGTGATGACGCGGCTCGTCCGCGACCGCTCGCCACGAGGGTGCGGCGCGCTCGTGCGTGAACTGGAAGCCCTGCACGAGAGCGTGCAAGGCGCTCGTTGTGTTGGGTGGGAAAAGGCGGCGGGGATCGCGTTGGATCACAACGCGCTTGACGTCTATCGCGCCTGCGTCCGTATCATCATCACGCGCGATCCGTTCCGGGGCTACGTCCTGGCTTCACAGCCCGCCGGCAGTGAGGAACTGGTGGACGTTGCCAAGGATGCGATTCTTCTGAAGATGAGCCCTCGCGACGCAACGGCGCAAGATTGGACGGATTGTCTGGATTCTCACCGCATCCATGATGTGTGGCCGGTGGACATGGAACCGTTCAAGCGATTCGTGGTCGAGCAGGTTCGAGCGGCAAGGGTGGTCACGGGCAAGCGCTATGAGGGTCAGCCGCAGAAGCTCTGTTGGCTCCTGCGCTACGCGGATCAGGTCGACGACGAGCAGATCATCGCCCGCGGCTGCGCCAGGACGTATCTGTGTTCGCGCATTCCCAAGGATGACCCTGTGCGCGAACGACTCGGGCGGATCATCGTCAATGGACTCGCCAACGGACCGACGGCGTATGTCGTTCCGGAGACGCGCTTGCGTGGAGACGCGCTCGCGTTCACACAGCAATACTGGTGGCGCTGGGATCTGCTCTTCGTCATCCGGGACGCCGGCTTCTCGACGACGCTGCGAGCGAGGGCGGCCGACATCTTCGTCCGGTTCCCACCGCTCACGCAGGGCGTCGATTACCCCTACCGTGACGAACTGCAAGCCATCATCCGCGATTTCCCAGACACACAAACCGCTGCACGCGCACAAGAACGGTTTGACGCGGTGCCGACGTCGCGCAATCCCCTCGACCTTCTCCTCGCCCAGACTCGAGCGGCCGTCGAGGCGGGTTCGCTCCCGCGTTTCCTCGCGGATCTTGCCGGTCGTCGTATCAGCGCAGAAGAAGCGGAAGCGCTGTGGACGTACGGCTCCTTCTACGGTGTCCGCGAGCTCAACCGCGCGATCGTCGAGGGACTCCACCCGTTGCTCGCCAGCTAACCTCTCTTGCCGTGCAGTCCTCTACTGCATGGTTTTCATTAAAATGCGGTTTCCTTGATCAATCGCTCATTTACACGTATCATCTCGTCGACACTCGGGGGTCGTCTAATGGCAGGACAGCAGCCTTTGGAGCTGTGAATGAAGGTTCGATTCCTTCCCCCCGAACCACAAAAAGAGGCCAGCACTCGCTGGTCTCTTTTTGTTGTATGACGTGAGTGTAAAAATGGTGTCAAATCTCTTTCAACTCAATCCGTTGCTTCGTCCGCTTAAACGTTACGTCAAACGTATCAAAAAACCCGAGTTGTCCCAGTACACCAAATCCATTTGGAGAGATGTCATACGAGAACCCACAACGAATTGGATACGCAATTCCGCCCACCTCGATGGAGATATCGTGAAAAAAGATTTGTCCTGGGTCTGGACCAATAATCCCATAGAAGTCTTGTTCATCGCCGCCCCGAACATCGAGTCCTATCACCTCTCCAAGATCACCGTGAAAGATGCACCAATCCGCCCCAGAGTCGATCAGTGCTATCGTCTTCGCTAATGTTCCCTCGTGAATGAGCTTAATGGGAATGATCGGTCGCGAAACGGATCGTTGACGTGGAAAGGCGGGCGTTGGGTGGGTCTCGAGTTTTAGATAATCAAACTTGAGTACCGACATATCCGGCTTCTGGGGAAACGGGAACTTTAAAAAGAACGGGCTCGGGATGTCCAGCCTTTTTGGCCTTCGACAAAACGACCTTCGCGCTTGAACCCGAGGAAATCACTTTTCGAAAATCGTCATCAAGGGCAACCCACTTGCCTTTGTATTTGCTCAGGATGATGCGAGAAAGTTGCATATATATTCAGCCTAACACGGTCACTTAAACTTTCAAATATTTCCTCATCGCCAGCCCCGTCGAGAATAACGTCACCAGGACAAGCGCGAAAAACTGGCCACCGAAGATCGTGAGGCCGTTGCGCGTGAAGTAATCGATCAGGCCAGCGGACTCCGCGCCGAAGTAGACGCTCAACTGCGGTTCGATGAAGGCGATGGTCGGAAATACGATGAGCGCCGTTACTCCTACCGAGATAAGTGAAAGAAAAATCATCTCAAGCAAGAACGGAGCCTTGATAAACCAGTTGCTCGCCCCCACCAAGCGCATGATCCCGATCTCCTCGCGGTGGATGAAGATCCCGATGCGCACAGTGTTGAAGACGATCAGGATCGCGATCAAGAGGAAGATAATCGCCAGCGCGATGCCGAACGCGCGGATACGGTCAGTGGTCGAACGGATGCGCTCGACAATGTTTTGATAATCAGAGAAATCCTTTTCGCGGATGTCGTCTCGAAACTGGGGGTTATCCAGGGCATCGATGATCTGTGTAAAATCCTCCGCGCTGTGTGCCTTCACGATAAGACTGGGTCCAAACGGATTCCCGCCGAGCTCTTGCAGGCTCGCCATAATCTCCTCGTCGTTTGCATGACGCGCCGCAAACTGGTCATAGGCTTCCTGCGCCGAGACCGTCTCCACGTCACGCACTTCGTTCAACCCTCGCAAGTACGCAACCGCCGCCGACACGGTTGTATCCTCTGTGTAATCATAGAAGTACACAGAAACCTCGATCCGATCTTCAACCAACTCGATCGCTCGATCCGTGATGACGTTCAAGACGAGCAGGATGTTAATGGTCACGAGCGTCAACAGAAGCATGCTCATCGTGATGAGCGACAACCAAAAATTCCTCCAGAAGTTTTGAAAGGCGAATTTGGTGACGCGATAGGAGCTGACGAACATAGGGGGAGAGGTGGATAAGGTGGCGGAGGTGGCGAAGCTAGAGGCGGTAACGTCCTTCTTCAACGTCGGACACGATTTTTCCGTCTTCGAGCGTGATGACGCGGCGACGCAGGCGGTTCACCATTTCCCGGTCATGGGTCACCAGCGCGACGGTTGTCCCGAACTCGTTAATTTTTGAAAGCAAGTCCATGATCTCCCGCGAGTTGAGCGTGTCGAGGTTTCCGGTTGGCTCATCGGCGATCAATATCTTTGGCGAGTGCACGAGGGCGCGGCCGATCGCCACGCGCTGTTGCTCGCCGCCGGAGAGCTGGCGCGGATAGCGATCCAGTTTCCCGTCGAGGTTCACGATCTCCAAAACCTTTGGAACAACCTCGCGAATACGTTGCGGCCGCTCGCCTGCAACCTGGAGTGCAAACGCGATATTCTCGTACACCGTTTTCATTTGGAGCAACTTGAAATCTTGAAATACCACACCGATCTGCCGTCGCAACAGGGGGATATCTCGATCGTGAATATGCGTGATGTCCCATCCTCCGATTTCGATGGTGCCGCGCGTTGGACGTTCTTCCGCGAACAACAGTTTTGCCAGCGTTGACTTCCCTGTTCCGCTTTTCCCAACAATCGAAATAAACTCTCCAGATTTCACATGGAGGCTCACTCCTTCCACCCCCACGACGTTGGGCGGATAAATTTTCGACACGTTTTTAAAACGGATCATTGGAGGACGGTTCTTGTCAAAGACATTCTTCCCCGTTATTATACCGGTCGATGCGGGGTTAGTACAATGGCAGTATACTTGCTTCCCAAGCAAGAAACGCGGGTTCGATTCCCGTACTCCGCTCCAGGCCACTGTAGCTCAGTTGGTAGAGCAATGCTTTCGTAAAGCAGAGGTCGGCGGTTCGAATCCGCCTAGTGGCTCCAAAAAACCTCCGTCTTGAGACGAAGGTTTTTTGTTTCTCCCTTTGCGACGAACTATTCCTCTCCCACGTACCGCTTCACCTTGACCGTTGTCAGATACTCGTCCACGACCTCTTCGAGCGACACCTTTGGCACGGTAATGGACAATAGGTGAAGCTGCGTGTCCTCACCCGCAACGATTTTCTCTTCGAGTTTGAAAATCGCATACCCCTCTGGAAGGTCGATGATCTGCGTCATCTGTCCTTCTTCAAGCACCGTCACCTGGCTGGCCCAAGACTCGGGAATCACGGACGCCTTCACATAGCCAAGGTCCGACTCGACCCCATTAAAGCCCGCGTGCACATCCTTGGCCACGGTCGCAAAGTCCTCGCCACCTTGAACGCGAGCAGACGCCCCCTCTATGAGTTCCTTCCTTGGCTGTTGCGTATCGATGTCTGCGCGCACCACATCGGTCATCTGCAGCGCCAAGACGATCGACTCCACGATCCGTATTCTAAACTCCTGCGTCGTCCACCCAAATGTCTGCGAAAGATTCTGGGCAAACGCTTCCTCTCCGTCTTGAGCGATGACATCTTGGTAGTACTGTTCGACGCGCTCCTCGTCGAGCTCCACCTCGAATTGTTGCGCAAGCTGTTGGATCGCGATCTTGTTCACAAGCGTATCGGCGATAGCGATCTCGAGCTGTTCCTGGGGCGGCGCCTGCTCTCCCAAATCTTCGAAGTATTGTTGCAGCGCCTCGTACTCGGTCAGAAACTCTTTGAGCGTCACGGTCTTCCCGTCCACTGATAGCGCTGGAAACGGGATCACTTGAGCGAGGGTGCGCACAAGACCGTCGTTGACAGGGCGGGCGTAGACTTGAGCGGTTAGAAGGATGAACAGAACAACAATGGCGACGAGACTAACGACAACTTTCCCCTTGGGGGTCAGGAGAAATTTTTTCCATGCAGGGACGGAAACGCGATCCTCGGACGGATTGGAAGGAGCGTCAGTCATATTCGGCAAGAGCGTTAAAGGCTTCTTTATCGAAGAAATAATACCACCATCGAGTCGGGTTGGCCACCGGTACCGCCGTCTGGTTCTCGATCACGAGTCCCAGCGGATCGCTCGCATCCCCCTGCTTGCCCGCCATAGCTCGCAGAGCGACGACGGGTTCCACATCTTGAATGACAACTACTGTCTCGCCTGGCTTCTTCATCCCCAGCTTGAGCCGAGCCTCACGTTCGATATAGGACTCCGTCTGCATGGCCGTGCGAAGTTCGGAGAGGTCGATGTTTTGCGTGACGAGGGAATCGGCTTTGGCTTGAAGCGCCGAAATCTCTGCGCCGATCGCGCGAGTACGCACCACCTCGCGCGAGAGCGAAAGCCCCAGAAACGCAATCACCAAAACATTGACGACAAGCAGCAGTCGCCAGCGGATAAGTCGTTGCACAAATGTGCCTTTAGGAGATGGCATGGGAGGCCTCGCGGGCTTGGCTACGAAGGTCGTTTATCACATCCGCGAGATGCTCGGGATGTTTCACTTGATCGATCTGGATGTCCGCGGCAGAACCGTGGAGGTGGAGCGTCAGCAGACCGTAGCGACACAGCGTCGCGACGATCCCCTTCACGCTCACACTCACCTCATCGATGTCTTCAAACCTCGCCTCGGTGACCACTCGATGGAAAAAGCCGCGCTGGTCATGGTCAATGACGCGCAGATCCGTGACCAGGAACACGGTGCGTGACCACTTCACACACAGCCGCCAAAGCAAAAGGATGCCGCAGACAAGCCACATGGCAAACACCACGACTCCCCATGTCCCCTGTCTCCAGAGCGGGAACAGAAAAAAGAACGGGAGCACGGTCCACAGCGTGCACAGGACAAACTTCCACAGGTTGGGAAGCAGAGCCGCTTGTACGACTTCGAGTACCTGTTCTCGAGCTTTGAGTTCGATGTACTTAGGTGCGTCCATAACGTTTGTTGAGCGCGCGCCGCGCCGCTTCACGATCGTCCCACTGGATTTTTTTCCCGTGCGCGACCGCCATGACGGGTTCACTCCCCTTGCCTGTCACCAGGACGAGGTCGTCGTCGTGCGCGATCTTGATCGCGAAGTCGATCGCTTCTTGCCGGTCGAGGATGCGATACAAGTCCACGCCGTCCATCTTCCCCGCTCGCCCAGTGGCATCGGCGACATCGTTCACGATCTGCATGGGATCCTCGTCGTAGGGATCCTCGTTGGTGACGATCACGATGTCGTCATGCGCCGCCGCCATCTCGCCGAGCACTTTACGACGAGCAACATCCCGCCCTCCACCGGCACTCCCTAAGATGTGAATGAGACGCCCACGAGTTCCCCCCTCCTTTTCAAGGAGCCCGCCCGGATGACCGGCATCCGGCCAGCCCGACAGAGTCGTTCTGGCGGGTCGGACGGGGGGTTGGGGGTGGTTACGAATCAATGCCACCGCCTCGTACACCGCGCTCAACGCCGCAGGCTCGTACGCGTAGTCGACGATCACTGTGAACGGTTGTCCCTCCTCAATCTTCTCGAGTCGACCAGGCACCGGCTCGAGCTGCTCGACCCCACGGCGAATCACCTCATGTTCAAACCCCAACAACGCAAGTGTCGCGATCGGGACAATTGCGTTCTCGAGGTAGAAGCGTCCGATTGGCTTGAAATGAAAATCCAGGCCCGACCAGGAAAACGTCGTACACGTTGCCTCAAACATCACGTCTGCCACCTGCACGGGAGTTGTGTTCAATCGCGCCAACGACTCAACACTCGCGCCTCGCCATGACACACCCCCATACCGATCCGCCTCAAACGACAAGAAGTACTCGGCGTGCGGATCGTCCAGGTTCACCACGATCGATTTCTCGATCTCGTGGTCGTTGATGTGTTTGCGAGGGAGACGACTTAACCGAGCGAACAGTTTGCCCTTCGCGGCCTTGTAGTTTTCAAATCCTCCGTGTGCCTCGATGTGCTCGGGCGTGAGATTGGTAAACGCGAGTAGATCGTAGTTGATCCCAATGTGGCGGAACTGGTAGATCCCTTGCGAGGACGTTTCGATCACGGCGTAGCGGCATCCGGCATCGACCATCTCACGCAAGAGCTTCTGCGTCTGGAACCGACCGAGCATGGTCATCTTCTTGTCATTGACCCATTCGCGGTCAGCGACTTTGAAACTCGCCGTGGTCGTCCAGCCCACGCGCTCACCCGCGGACTCGAGCAACCGTCCGATGAACTGCACGGTCGTGGATTTGCCGTTCGTTCCCGTCACTCCGATCACGATCAACCGCTCGGACGGATGCCCAAACCAAAACGCAGCCAGCCGCGCCAGCGCATAATGGTACGCGCTAATGAGTGGCTCTGGAGTAACGGAACGTAAAAACGACTTCAACATAGGGTAGAGACATTTTAGCATAAACTCCCAGAATGACTTCGATCCCGTGCTGTGTTAGGATATGCGCATATGGAAAAAATAATGACTATTTCAAAAAATGAATATCGGCATCTGCAAGGAATTGAACGCAAGTACGAAGCTCTACGCCGTTTATTTTCTGTAGCAGAAGCTGGCAAACTGGAATCCCCGCCCATCCACGATGCTTCTATCGTTCTAAAAACAATGAAGGACAGTGGCCGCTACAATACCGCATTCCTGAAAAGCCTCGCCAAAGGAATGAGGGAGTCTAGGACATTCAACTCCCCATAGCGATATGCCAAATGTGCTGCCACTGTCGGCAAGACTGGAACGCTACCTGAAACGCCATAATCTCACTCGCATTTGGGAGAAGCAGCTGGCGTTTTTTCGTTCCAATCCGTTTCACCCATCACTGCATACGGAACTGTTGGAGCCTCGCTATCTGCGAATCTACAGCTTTCGTCTTACCCGTTCCTACCGAGCCATTTTTGTATACCGAGGTGGCGATGAGGTGGAAATCATCGATATCAACAATCATTATCGATAATTCTTTCAGCGTGACTTTCTAAGACCCCCAGACTGCCAAACACCGGGGTCAAGTCTCGTAAAAACCACGAGTCCTAAATCAACGCAACCTAGCGATAAGATCGTCACTGGGTGTGTATCTCTCGCGTTCGCT
>Ga0082335_1004286_pt1 | contig 21755 bp, 18 predicted proteins | sample Subgrocontami58m_FD_72375 | JGI IMG/M metagenome (GOLD analysis project Ga0082335, IMG submission 72375) | Subsurface groundwater microbial communities from S. Glens Falls, New York, USA - GMW37 contaminated, 5.8 m (SPADES assembly) (version 2) ...
CCCGGCCGATGATCGTCTTCCACTCCTTCCAGCCGGTTCCTTCCCGTCAACCGCCGCCGCTCCCCCCGGTCGAATCCTCCCCCGCTTGCGGACCGGTCCCATCCCGGACCCTCCTTCTCCCGATCCTACCCGCCCTCCGCATGCGTTGATCCCGTCGAGGATCTCGCTCGACGTGGCGCCGAGATGGAAAATATGCTTCACTCCCAGGTTGCGCAGGTAGCCGGCGTCCTCCTTCGCAATCAACCCGCCGAGGATGATCTTCATCGTCCGGTCGAGTTTTTTCTTCTTCAGCAGGTCGACCAGGATCGGGACAAAGGTCATGTATTCCCCCGAGAGACTGCTGATCCCGATGACATCGACCCACTCCTGGACGGCCGTGTTGAAGACCTTCTCCGGCGTCTGGTAAGGCCCCAGGTAGATGACCTCCATGCCCGCCTCCCGGAGAACGTGGGCAATGAACTTCAGGCCGATGTCGTGACCGTCCGTCCCCATCTTGGCTAGAAGAACCCGTTTTTTCATCTGGCCCATCCGAGCGCCCCTCTCTTGGTATTGTCCCACCTCGTCATGCCGGTCCTTCCCTCCGTTCATTCAATTGCGAAAGGAAGCTCGACCATCTCATACGGGTCGTACGGTCGACCGTAGGAAATCCTCAGCACACCGTTGATCTCGCCTATCGTCGCCTTGCTCGAGACCGCGTCGATAATCGAAGGCATGAGATTCTTTTCCCGATCGAGCGCATCCCGGTACAATTTTTTCAAGGATTTTTCGGTTCTCCGGAAATCGCGGTTTTGCTTGAACTCCTTGACCCGTTGCACATGCTCCAGCCCGGGCTCCAGGTGCATCTTCCCGATTTTGATCAGATTGTCCTGGTCCTCCGGGATCTTGAAAACATTCAACCCCACGACTTTCCTGTCCCCGCTGTCGATATCCTTATAGAGGCTCACGGCGGACTCCTCCAGGACCTTCCGGAACCATCCGCTTTCGACCGCCTTGATGATCCCCCCCATGCCGTCGATCTCCTTCAGCAGGTCCCATATTTTCCGTTCCATCTGACCGGTCAGGTGTTCGACATAATAGGATCCCCCCAGCGGATCGGCCACGAGTGCGACCCCGCTCTCGTGGAGGATGACCTGCTGCGTCCGCAAGGCCACCATCGCGGACTCTTCCGTAGGCGTGCAGAGCGCCTCGTCATAGCACGAAAGATCGAGTGCCTGGCCCCCCGCGAGGACGGCGGACAGCGCTTCGATCGTTCCGCGGATCACGTTGTTGATCGGCTGCTGGGCCGTCAGCGAGGAGCCTGCGCCGTGGATGGCGATCTTCAGGCGCATCGAGTTCGGGTTCTTCGCATGGAACTTTTCTTTCATCAGACGCGCCCATATCCTCCGGGTGGCCCGGATCTTGGCGACCTGCTCGAAGAAATCGATATGGGAGGAACAGATGATCAACATCTGATGCGCAAAGGAATCGATGTCGATCCCCCGCTCGAGCGCCAACTCGATGTAACCGATCGCATTCGCCAATGCGAGCCCCATCTCCCTGATGGAATCCGCTCCCGATTCCCGCAGGTCGTAGGCATTGACCGTTACCGAATGCCAGCTGGGCATTTCCTTCACGCAATACTCGATGGCGTCCACGCCCAGACGAAGGCACATCTCAAAGGGGTTGTCGATGTCGTAGGAGCAATGCCGCGCCTGGATCGGATCGTTCTGCACCGAGCCGCGGATCTTTTTCAGGTCCAACCCCCTCAACTTCGCAAGGGCGCATACCTGCGCCAGCAGGATGGGGGCGGCAGCGCTGCAAACGGAAATCGAGAAAGTCATCGCTTCCATGTCGATCCCCTGGAGCAGCTCGTCCATATCGCGGACCGAATACAGGGGAACGCCCTGCGTACCGACCTGCGGACCCACGAGAGGATGATCGGCGTCCACGCTGAGCTGTGTCGGGGTATCCGGCACGATCGCAATGCCGGCCTGTCCTTCGCGGATCAGGAACTTCAGCCTCTCGTTCGTCTTCAGCGGTGACTCCAGCCCGCAAAGGTTCCGCGTGCTCCATGCCTTCCTGCGGTACATATCCTCGTGAATCCCCCGTGTGAACGGAAATTTCCCGGGGTCGTTCAGGTCTCTGACGTATTCAAGATCCTCGACGTCCTTCGGACCGTACACGTTTTTCACCGGAATCCCGGACCATGTCCGGTATTCCTCTCGGGGCGTCTTGCCCATCGTTGTCGTCTTCTTCATCTCATTCGCTCTCCCTGTCTCAGGTGCCTGCTTCCGGTCCTCGCATGCCGACCTCCGCATCCGGATTACGGGTATTTCTCCTTGAACATCTTTCGAAGCATGAATTTTTTCACCTTCCCGCTCGGCGTCAGAGGCCAATCCGCCTGTTTGAAAAAGACGACGTACCTCGGGACCTTGTAGTTCGCCATCCTCTCTTTGCAATACCCGATGATTTCGCTCTCCGAGGCCTCCTCGCCTTCCCTCAACTCGATGTATGCCGCGCCGACTTCCCCGAGCCTGCGTTCGGGAACCCCGACCACCTGGACCATCTTCACTTTGGGGTGGGCGGACAGGAACGATTCGATCTCGGCCGGATACGCGTTGGATCCGCCGACGATGAACATGTCTTTCACCCGGCCGGTGAGCTTGATGTACCCGTCGTCGAATCTGATCCCCAGATCCCCGGTGTGGAACCATCCGTCCCGGTCGATAACCTTCTCCGTCTCTTCGGGATTCTTGTAATACCCCTTCATCACGATGTCGCCCCGGACGCAAATCTCCCCTTCCGTACCGGGCGGCAGCTCCGCATGCAGGATCGGATCGTCCATCTTGACTTCGAACCCAGGGACATCGTCCAGGGTGGAAATCGGGAGCCCATCCGTAGAGATTATGTGATCGATCGTGTCGCCGACCTTCGTAAACGTCGTCACCGAAGTGGTCTCGGTCATCCCGTAGACGACCAGCATCTCCTTCATTCCGAGCTTGTGGATGATTCCCATCGCGACTTCCTTCGTGACCGGCGCCCCTCCCACCCATCCGCCTTTCAACGACCGAAGGTCGTGTTTTCCGAGCTCGGGATGATCCAGCATCATGATGAAATGCGTCGGTATGCCATCGAGCTGCGTGATCTTTTCCCTGGCGATCCACCGCATGGCCTCGGCCGGATCGAAAGACGACATGACAACCAGGGTTCCGCCCGTGATCAGGCAGGGGATAATCTGCGAAAATCCCCCGCCCACATGGAACCACGGCAGGAAGGCGAGGAACTTGTCGCTCTCGTCGAGGTTTCTCCAGTTGCAGACGCGGTACTCGTTTTTCAATATGCAATGCGTATGCACCGCGCCCTTGGGGTTTCCCGTCGTTCCGGACGTGTAGACGATGACCAGGTCATCCTCCACCCGGACACGCCGCTCCATCTCGTCCAGATCACGCTTGGCAACCTCGTTTCCCATGGCGAGCACGTCGCCGTAGGAAAAAGCTCCTCCCTGGCGATTCCCGCCGACGGCGACGAGGTTCTTCAGCAATGGGAAGCGCTTCGATACGAGGCGGCCCGGCGCGAATGAATCAATCTCCGGACAGACGGTACGGACCATCTCCAGGTAATTGATCTTCAGAAACTCCGGCATGAAGAGAAGGGTCGTTGCATCGCAGTTTCCGAGGATGTATGCGAACTCACTCGCCTTGTATCGGGTATTGATCGGTATCAGGGGAGCCCCGATCTTGCTTGCCGCGATCCACGTGAAGAGAAACTCCGGTATGTTCGGCAACCAAACCGCGATCTTCTCCCCTTTTTTCACTCCCAGCCGGAGCAATCCCTTCGCAAGCCGGTCCACTTCCTCCTTCGCATTTCGGAAGGTAATTCGTCGGTCCCCCCAAACCAGGATTTCGTTTTCCGGATATTTTTCCGCTGTCTCCTCGAACTGCTTTCCCAACGTTTGCCCGTCCCATATCCTCATCGATTATTTCCACCCCCGAGGCGGATTCCGCCGCCATGGTGGGCATACTTCCCCATGAAATCCCTCTTTCCGCCTCTCAAGACATTAGATTTATGTGCACCTAAGTGTTCCATTTTATCACTCGGAAAGTTTCTCCAAGATTTCCCCAAGCGCATATGCCGAATCTCCAACCAACTCCGCACATATCATCCGTCGACTAGCGGGATTTGCATGGAACTCGACGGCTGCTCCCTTGTCGGACCAATCCACCCGAGCAATCTCCCTGCAATCGGTTCCTCCATATTTCCCGGAAATGTTTTCGAACCGCTTGGCAAATTTGTAACTCAAGCGCCACATACGTGGATCATCTTTTTCGTTCAGGTTTCCGCGCGCGTAAAGACTCGATATCAACGCGATGCCTCCGAGCAAGACGCCACAAGTTCCTCCCGTACTGGCAACTCCGCCTCCGAATGCCCCGACGGCCTTAATTAAGGATTCATCGGTACGATTTAAATATTCCTGGCCCACGGCCAAGATCGCCTGGCTTCAATGGTAACCATGATGAAAGAGGTCGACCGCTTTCAGGCGCATGTCGTCAGGACTCATGCGCGCCTTCCTTCAAGGGCACTCGCATGGACAGCCCGTTTTACCCGGGCAACGATGTCGGCCGTAGACGTTCCAGGAGTAAATACATCCAGAACTCCCATTGATTTGAGTTTCGTGATGTCCTCCGGCGGGATGATTCCGCCGATCACGATCGGAACGCGGTCAATGCGTTTCTCCTTGAGCACATCGATCAGATTTCTGACGACCGTCATATGGGCGCCGGAAAGACTGCTGATGCCGATGAGGTCGACGCCCTCCTGCAACGCCGTGCTGGCGACCTGCCCGGGGGTAAGTCGTATTCCCCCGAAGATCACCTCAATCCCGGCGTCACTCAGGGCTTTGCTGACCACGTAGATGCCGGTGGTGTGCCCGTCCAGTCCGATTTTCCCTATCAATACGCGGGGCTTTCGTTTGACGTTCATCCTAGGCTCCTCCCATCTCTCATACCTTGACCGATGCGGTATGGATCTCTTGCGTCGTAACGTCCCCGTAAAACTGCCGCATGGCGTCGTAGATTTCTCCAACCGTCGCGTAGGTTTTAACAGCCTGGAGGGTCGCCGGGATCGTGTTGTCTCCTCGTCGGCACGCCTCGAGCAGCCCGTCGAGCGTAGCCCTTACAGCGCCGTTGTTCCGGGATGACCGCAGCTTTTCCAGCTTGGCGATTTTCGACTTCTCGAATTCCTCCGGAACGCGGAATATTTCCATCGGGAGGGCTTCGTCGCTCAGGAATTCGTTGACACCGACGATGATTCGCTTCTTCTTCCTCAGGTCCTCCTGGAACCGTCGCACATAGTCGGCTTTTTCCTGTTGGACCCAGCCGGAGAGAGCCGCCTGAAGCATTCCCCCCTGCGCATCGATCTTCCCCATCAGTTTCCAGGCCTCTTCCTCCAGCTGATTTGTGAGATTTTCCACGAAATACGACCCGCCCAGAGGATCAATGGTGCTGGCCACGTTGGTTTCGTACGCGATGATGTTCTGCGTGTTCAAAGAGACCTGAGCCGCCTGCTGACTCGGGATGCTGTAGCACTCGTCATAGCAGCTGACGTGCAGGGACTGGGCGCCGCCCAGCACACCGGCCAGCGCTTGAACCGTCCCGCGAACGATGTTGTTAAGGGGCTGCTGGGCGGTCAGGGACGCGCCCGACGTCTGGGTGTGGAACCGGAGTTGCCACGCCCGCGGGTTCTTCGACTTGAACCGTTCGCGCAGGATCCTCGCCCACATGCGGCGCATCGCGCGGCACTTGCATATCTCTTCGAAGAATTCGATGTGGGCGTTGAGCATGAAGGAAAACCGGTGCGCGAATTCATCGATCTTCAACCCCCGTTCCAGGCACACATTGATATATTCGATCGCATCCCCGAATGCGAAGGCGATCTCCTGGACGGCCGAACAACCACCTTCACGGCAGTTGTATCCGGAGATGCTTACCGTGTACCACTCCGGCATGTTCCGGGCGGCGAACTCCACAAGGTCCGCGAAATGCTTCATGTTCGCTTTTATGGGCAAGTCAAAGAAATGGCAGGAATGGAAGTACATGAGAACATCGTTCTGGGTCGTCCCGCGCAGCTTTCGAAAGGGGATTCCCTGTTTTTCAGCGACCGCCAGATACATGGCAAGGATGACCGGACCCCAATGGCTGTACGACACGCTAACTTCATCCAACCGGATCCCTTTAAACAGAGCCTCGAAATCGGCGAGCGAATCTATTGCGATGCCACCGAGACCCACCTCTCCACTCGCCATCGGATGGTCGGAGTCGTATCCGGTCAAGGTCGGCATATCGAAAACGAAATGGAGACCGGTTTGCCCGTGCCTGATCAGGTAGCGAAACCGCTTATTCGTCTCCTCGGCGCTCTGGAACCCGGTGATCGGGCGACGGGTCCATTGCCTCGCTCTATATCCCGTCGCATCAACCCCCCGCGTATAGGGATACTCCCCGGGGAAGGACAGATCTTCGAGATATTCGACGGGGGCGTCCGCAGGCGTATACAACCGTCTGATGGGAATGCCCGAACTCGTGACAAATTCCGATTGCAGTTCGGGAAATCTCTTCAGCCTCTTCGCTACCTCCTCGTTCTCCCACTTCTTTCGCGCCTTGAGAATGGCCTTGTTCACGTCATCCGACTGACCTCGGGCACTCCTCTTCTTCACGCTCGACCTGGCCATGCGCCCCCCTGGATTCTCCGATCAGATATGTATGTTGCCGATAGTTAATTTGTTTTCGGCAGTCTTCGTTTGTCGATCACCCTCTTCGCCTTCAAAGTGGACCTTTCCAGGCTTCCGGTATCGACAATGGATACCGGGACCCTGACCCCCAGGGACACCTTCATCGCCTTCGACGCTTCGCCGGCAAGATTGTCCAAAGCAGATTTTTTGGAGGGTTCCGTCAAGCCTGGGAAGGCAACCGGGTCGTACTCCGCGAGAACCGAGATCTCGTCCAGCGCGCCCTTTTTCTCCACAATGATCCGGAACTCCACTCCGATCCCTTTCGTCTTCCGGAGAACATCCTCGATCGCGCTCGGATAGACATTCGCCCCGCGAATGACCAGCATGTCGTCGATCCGACCCATAAGGCCATCAGGAAGACGGGGATACGTGCGCCCGCAACGGCAAGGGTCGTCGACCATGTAGCTTTCGTCTCCCGCCCACATTCGGATCATCGGCTGCGATTCCCTGTAAAGATGCGTGTAGACAACAGCGCCCCGCTTCCCCATAAGAACGGGCTCATTGGAATTACGGACGTCCACGATCTCCGTATAGACCTCGTCGGTGTACAGGTGAGTTCCGGCGTGCTCTTCGCATTCGATGTTCGTCTGGAACGGGCACATCTCCGAGGTGGAGCCGCTGTCGTGAACGCACGCGTCCCAGCTGTCCTCGATAAGTTTCCGGGTTCCGGGATTGCGGCCGCCGGGTTCCCCCGCCACGATGAGCATTCGAACCGGCGAATTGCGCAGGTCGAACCCCATCTCCTTGGCCACTTCGACCAGGCGGATCGCGTACGACGGAGTGCTCCAGAGCACCGTCGACTTGAGCTGGTGCATAAGACTCAGGTGGCGCTCCGACTCCGAAAGACCGAGCGGGAAGTTCGCGCTCCCGATCCGGTCCAGGCCGGCAAGCACTCCCCACCCCCCCAGCCACAGGCTGAACGGATATGTGATCTGCACCACATCGCAGGGCCGGATCCCTGCGGCCCATTGGCACATCGCCTCGATCTCCCCGATGCGGTCCCAATCGCGCCTGGAAATGCCGTAATAGGTAGGGATCCCCGTGGTCGTCCCGGCCGAACCATTGATGCGGACGACGTCCTCGATCGGAACCCCGAGGTAGCTCCCAAAGGGAGGATTCTCTCTCTGATCCGCCAACAGCATTTTTTTCTCGATGATGGGAACCTTTGTAGTGAAATCCTCCAGATGTTTGACATCCTCCGGTTTGAAACCATTCCGGTCGTAATGGCTCCTGTAGAACGGTATCTTGTGGTAAACGTAGTTCAACTGATGTCTGATCCGCTCGAGAATGACCTTGTCCCGCTGCTTCTGCGTCATCGTCTCTCGTTCTTCGTCCCAGTACCGCTTGTAGTTCGCGGCGTTTTTCGGAAGCGACATCGCGTTCTCCTTTCCGTCTCCCTCTATTCTTCGTGGCCGAGATAAGCCTCAATGACTCCTGAATTCGACATGAGTTCCTCGGACGTTCCGGACAAGATCAGTTTGCCGCTGTTGATGACGTAACCCCTTTGGGCCACCCGTAGCGCTTGCCGGGCGTTCTGCTCCACCAGCAGAATCGGTAAACCGTCTTGTGCCAGCACCCGCACATATTCGAAAATGTGTTGAACCAGGAGCGGGGATAACCCGAGCGAGGGTTCGTCCAGCATCAACAACCTGGGACGGGAAATAACAGCCCTGCCCAGTGCAAGCATCTGCTGTTCTCCCCCGGATAAGGTTCCCGCCGACTGGCCCCTGCGCGATTTCAGAATCGGAAATAGTTCAAATACGCGGTCGAGGTCGGATACCAGGTCCTTGTCCCGCCCCCTTCCGTTCGCCCCCATCAGCAGATTTTCGTAAACCGACATACGGCTGAAAACCTTCCCGCGTTCCGTAATGTGGACAAGACCTGCCCGGTAGATCTTCTCCGGAGGATCCTGCTCGATCCTTTTGTCCATGTACCGGATCGTTCCGTAAACAGGCCTGAGAATTCCCGAAATCGTCGTCAGGAGAGTGGTCTTCCCAGCCCCGTTCGGTCCGATGATAGCCACTGTTTCGCGCCCCATACCGAAGGAAACGCCAGAGATGGCCTCGATGGCACCGTATCGCACCTTCAGGTCGTCCACCTGCAGGATGTGGCTGTTATTGGTCGTCTTTTCCAAGATATGCCTCTACGACCTCCGGGTCTCGCTGGACCTGCAACGGTGTTCCTTCCATGATTTTGCAGCCGAAATTGAGGACCGCCACGTGATCGCAGATTTTCCTGATGAAGTTCATGTCATGCTCTATGACCAGAACCGTGCATCCCTTGTTCCGAAGGATCCGGACCCGCTCGACAATGTCCATGCTTTCCTGATACGTCATTCCCGAGGTCACCTCGTCCAGCAACAGAAGGGCCGGGTCCGCTGCGACAGCTCGAGCGAGCTCGAGACGTCTCTGGCTCCCGTAAGACAGCTCGCCGGCAAGCGCGTCGCAGTGATCGGCCAGACCAACGAAATCGAGCAACTCCATCGCACTGTCCTTCCGCTTCGCCTCTTTCCCGGATCCGAGCGAATGGAAGAGGCTGGCCAGCCCGTGCGGAACGTTCCTGTTCTGGCCGACGAGAACATTTTCGAGAACCGTCATGAAAGGAAAAAGCCTGATGACCTGAAACGTTCTCGACACCCCCATCCTGGCGATCTGGTGCGCGCGCAATCCCGTGATATCCCGGCCATCGAGGAGCACCCGCCCCTCGGACGGCGCATAGAATCCCGAGACGATGTTGAAGAACGTGGTTTTCCCCGCCCCGTTGGGACCGATCACGCCGGTGACGCTCCCACGGAGGACCCTCAGCCAGACGCCGTTCAACGCCTTGATCCCGCCGAAATTCTTGCTGACCCCCTCCGCGATCAACATGTCGTTTTCACTGCGAGCGGGTTCCGCGCATATGGGAATACCTCCCATGGACTCTCCGGACAAGATCCTCAGGAACCATTCCCTGAGGTCGGAGGTTCATGATCAATACGAGAATCGCTCCGTAGAAAACCATCCTCATGCCGCCCAACTGCGGAACACATTCCGGCAATATCGTCAGGATGGGCACGCCGACAAGGATCCCCCACATCGTCTGGCCGCCGAACACGAGGAACAATAGAATGATCAGCGAACGATGGAAGCCGAACGCGTCGGGATCGATATAGAACATGTAGTGCGCATAAAGGCCGCCTCCAATCGCGGCCACGGCGGCACCGATGCCGAACGACACGACCTTCAGGTAAGTGGTGTTCAGCCCCGTCATTTCCGCGACGGTTTCGTCCTGGTGAATCGCCCGCATCGCCCAGCCCAGCCTCGAATGCTCTATCTTCCATACCAGGGCGAGGGTGAGGATGACCCACGCATAGATAAGCGGAAGACTCGTCCCTACCATTCCGGAGAACCCGGCCGTTCCGCCGATAAACGGAATGTTCTTGAACATCACCCGGAAGATCTCCACGAGGCCGATCGTGGCGATCGCGAGGTAGAACCCCTTTAGCCTCAGAGCCGGAAACGCGAGCAGAACTCCGACGACGCAAGTGACCGCCGAGGAGATCAACAGAGCAAGATTGAGATTGAGCCCGTACGTGACCGTCAACACCGAGCTCAGGTAGGCTCCCAGCCCCATGAATGCGGCCACGCCCAAGGAAAACTGGCCGCAATAAAAGTTCAGATATAGGCTCAGCGTCAGGATCAAATTGATCCCGACATAGGCCCATATGACCGGCGACAACAGAACTCCCACCTCGTTCCCTTTCGGTTACAGCTTGTCAACCTGGGTAGATCCGAAAAGTCCCGATGGCCGAAACAGCAGAATCATGATCAGAAGAACCCACACGACGCCGTCCACGTATGCGGAGGACAGGTAGGCAACGACGAGCACCTCGATAACCCCGATGATCAGTCCGGTGAACATGGAGCCCCTGACTTCGGTCAAACCGCCGATCACCATGACCGCCAGTGCCTTCATGCCGATCGTCGACCCGATAAAGGGGCTGACCTTGCCCATGCGCATGCCGACCAGGATTCCGGCTGCTCCCCCGAGAGCCGACGACAGGATCAGGATGATGCGCGTGACCTGCCGTATGTCGATACCCACCAGACGGGACAGGTTCACATTCTCGGCCGCGGCACGCATGAATCGGCCGATTTCCGTTTTCTTGACGATCAGATCGATTGCGACCATCAACAGGACGGCGAACACGAACATCGAGAGCTGGAGATTCGATATGTACAAATCGCCGATCTGGAGATAACCGAGGTCGATCTCCATCGGGAACATCCGGGGTTCGGCACCGGATACAAGGCTCGCCAAATTGCTCAGGATCAGCGCGAACCCGACGGTCGCGAGGAGAGGCGCCATCGGATACTCCTTTTTGATGTACCGGAAACAGGTGATCTCCAGCAGCAGGCCACACAGTCCGGCCCCGGCTGCCGCCGCCATCACGGAGACCAGGATCGGTTGGTGAAGGCTTACGGCAACGTAAAGGCCGACGAAGCCGCCGATCATGAAGACTTCGCCATGTGCCAAGTTCAACAGGTTCAGAATGCCGAATATGAGGCTATAGCCGATGGCAACGAGGGAATACATGCTCCCCAGAAGCAGCCCGTTCAGCAGCTGCTGTAGAAACATCGAGTGCCTCTATCCATTCGTGCCACCCTCTCCGCCGATCCCGCTCCGAAATGAATCGCTATTCGAACCGCTGGAACCTCCCGTCCTTGATGATCAGGACGTAGGTCTGCTTGACACCCTCCCCGTCCGTGCCGATGCTCGTTGAACCGGTAACGCCCGGAAAATTCTTCACGTTCTGGAGCCCTTCCTTAATAAGCTGTCTGGAGGCCTTCAGATCCATGCCCCCGGTGATCTTTTGCTTTCGGAGCACGTCCGCGAGGATATAGATAGCGTCGTAGGTGTTCCCGTCGGCCCATGTCGGCTCCGGATTCTTGGGTGTCACAGCCGCCGCGCGGGCCCGGAACTTCTTTACGAAACTACTGACTTTGGGGTCGGGGTTATCGGGCCAGAAGGATGACGCCACGACCCAGCCTTCGACCGCCTTGCCGCCCTGCACGATGAATTCCGACGCGTAGATGCCCGAGCCGTCCGCGCCTTTCAGGTTCAGTCCCTGTTTCTGCATCTCCCGCGCAAAACTCGCGACCTCGCCGTAGATCGCCGCAATCGCCAGCCCATCGGGTTTGAGTTCCTTTAACCGTCCGACCTGAGCCGTGAAATCGATGGCACCCGTTTCCCATGATATGGGATTGCTCTCGTTCACAACCTCAACTCCCCGCTCCTTGTACATCGCGGGCAATATCTTCGCGGTGGCGACCGACCAGCCGTCCTTCGTGTCCTGCACGAGCGCCACTTTCCTGATCTTGTACTTCTTGATGAACGCCTCGATGGCCGGCCCGAGCATCTTGGCGTCGCTGACCGTATTCTTGAAGGACCACGGGCGGTTCTTGGCCGCGATGCCCGCGGCGGCGCCCGTCGCTCCGAAAATCGGGATCTCCAACTTGTTGGCCATCGGGAAGACCACGTTCTGCTCACCGCTCATCGCGGGACCCAAGATGACCTGGGCGCGGTCCTGGACAGCCAAGTCGCGCAGGAGGGCGACCGCCCGCTGATAATCGGTCCCGGTGTCCTTTACGACCAAATCCAACTTGCATCCATTGACGCCGCCCTTGGTGTTGATCTCTTCCACGGCAATCTGGGCCGCAACTTCCATCTTCTTGCCCCAATCCGCGCCTCCGCCGGTCTTCGACAACAGGCTTCCGATCCGGATCGGCTCGCCCCCGAATGCAGGTTGCAAAGTCCCCGCGCCGACGAACAGCATCAAGCCTGCGAACACACCGAATGCAACGAAACGCCCATAGGTTCTACCCATCTCATCCCCCTCCATCTTCGGTTCGGGTTGGGTACCGCAGACTACCCGCATCGATGCGCAAAAATCACTTCAACCCCAGTTTGCCCGCGACGATGTTCTTCAAGATCTGGGACGTGCCACCCCCGATGGGAAGAACCAGCGAGTCGCGAACATATCTCTGGATGGGATACTCCATCGTGTACCCGTAGCCCCCGAAGATCTGCATCCCTTGGAGGGACACCTGCTTGGCGACTTCCGAGGCGTAATATTTCGCCATGGCGGATTCCATCCCGCACGGCTTGTTCTGTTCCATCATCCATGTCGTGTAATACAGCAGAAGCCTTGCGGTCTGTATCCCTGTCGCCATGTCGGCGAACATGTGCTGGATTGCCTGGAAACGGCAGATCGGCTCTCCGAATTGCTTGCGTTCCTTCGCGTATTTCATCGCCTCGTCGAAAGCCCCCTGGGCCAGACCGACGCTGCACGCGGCAATCTCAAGGTGCTCCACGTCCAGGGAGGACAGAAGCTGCGCCCATCCCTTGTTCAGGCACTCCTCGCCGCCCAGCACGTCGTCGCCGGAGACTTCGACGTCCTCGAAGACGACCTCGCAGGCGGAGGACGTCTTGTACCCCAGCTTCGCCAGCTTCCTTACGCCGACGCCCTTTCGACGCCGGTCCACGATGACCATCGTCAGGCCCTTGTGTTTCGGAAGGTCCTTGTCGGAACGCGCCAGAACCAGGATATAGTCGGCGCGGTCCGCGCCGGTGATGAGCGTCTTGGTGCCGTTGAGCCGGTAGCTCCCCCCGCTCCGGGTCAGCGCCGTCCGGGCCGACGCGGCATCCGACCCCGCGTCCGGCTCGGTCAACGCGTAGGAGAAGAGGATGTCCCCCCCGGCGAGCCCCGGGAGGAATCGCTCCTTCTGCCTCTCGCTGCCGTTGCGCCCGACGTTCACGCCGCCGTAAAAAGCGCTCATGACGTATATCCACGCGAGGGCCGGGAAGCGCGCCGACAATTCCTCCACGACGAGGATCGCCCCAAGGATGTCGACCCCCGAGCCCCCGTGCTTCTCGTCGATCGTCAGGCCGGACAGCCCCAGCGGCTTCATCTTTTCGAGAATGGCCTCGGGGAACTCGTCCCGCTCATCGAGCGCTCGAATCGTCTCCGGCGGGCATTCCTTTCCGAGGAACTTCCGCACCGTATCCTTAAGCGCCTGGTGTTCACTGCTCAGCGCGAAGTCCATCTTCTTCTCCCCTTACGGTTTCGGTGGCTCACACTCAAGCCGACCCGGGAACGGCAACGGGTCTCCTGTACATCATCAGGACGTAATCCAGGGACATAACGGTCTCGTCCCTCTGATTCCTCACGTCCCAGGAGAACTTCATCACGCCGCGGTCGGCATGCCTCGTCTCCCGCTTTTCCGAAACCCGGGCGATCACGCGGATCGAATCGCCGATGCGGACAGGCGCGGGGATTTTCATATTCTCCACACCCAGCCAAGCGAGGATGGAATCGCCATAGAAGCCGGTCATATACACCAGCCCGATGGACATCGCGAAACTCAGGGGACCGTGCGCAACCCGTCCCCCGAATATCGTCTTTTTCGCGTACTCCTCGTCCATGTGGAGGGGGTAGAAATCCATCGTCAGCCCGGCCCAGTTCACAAGGTGCGCCTCGGTGATGGTGATGGACTGGGTCGTCACCGCGTCTCCGACCGAAAAATCCTCCCAGTATTTGCTGGCCATGACCGCCTCCGCTAAATGGCCGGCCTGAACTTGGCCAATGTAATTTCTTCGGTAGCCCTCTCGAACACCACCTCCACCCTCATCTCACAATCCACCGACTCCGGCGGGCATCCCACGATATTGGTCATCATCCGGACCCCCTCATCCAGCACCACGATGGCGACGACATACGGGACATCATGCGCAAACTCGGTGGGTTGATATGCGTAGACCGCCATGTACGAGTACACTTTCCCTTTCCCGCTGGCCTTGACCCACTCGATGTTCGAGGAGAGGCAGTTCGCGCAATACATCTTTGGGTAGAAATTGAATGCCTGGCAGTCCTGGCATTTCTGGATAAGGAGCTCGTGATTCCTGCATCCTTCCCAGAAAGGAGCGCTCCACGGCGACATCTGCGGCAACGGCTTCCCGTATGCTTTCACGGAAGTTCCCTCCCCAGAACCACGACGTGAGAGTCCATGAACGTTCCTCCCATCGACGTCTCCACGGCGATTTTCGCGCCCTTGACCTGGCGTTCCCCCGCCTTCCCCATCAGCTGCCTGATGGCCTCCACCAGAACCGCGAACCCGCCCCCCGCAGCCGTGTGCCCCTGCGCCAACATCCCCCCGTTGGTCGTCATCGGCATCTTTCCTCCCGGCCATGTGTTTTTTTCGAGGACAAAATGCCCGGCCTCGCCCCGCTCGCATATCCCCAGTCCCTCGAGCGTAATCAAGGGGTAGATAGGGTACCCGTCGTATATTTCCGCAATATCGATGTCCTTCGCCGTAATCCCGGCCATCGCGTAGGCTTCCTTGGCGGCTTCGGGGAACCCCAACCTCGTCAGGTCCTTGTCTTGGGATACACCGTAGTGGCACACCCGTCCTCCGAACCCGAGGGGGTATACCGGCGGATTCCGTAGATCCTTCGCCCGTTCCGCGGACGTGACGATGAACGCCGCGCCCCCATCCGCCAGGACGTTCCCTTCGCGCGTCGTTTGGTTGGTGGCGACCAGTTTGGACGACAACACCTCTTCCACGGTCAATTCACGCCGAAGCATCGCGTTGGGATTGAGGGCCGCCCACTTCCTCATCGAGACGACCACGGAAGCGATTTGTTCGTGGGTGGCGCCGGTCTCGTACATGTACCGGGTCGCGAATATGCTGCCGCACCCTCCCATGAAAAAGCCGAAGGGGGTTTCCCACTCCTCCGGAATGCCAAAAGTGGCAAAAAGATCGATCATCTCCTGAACCGGTGCCGATCCGGTCTTGTCCGATTGAACACACAGAATCGTCTTCGCCAGCCCCGCCGTTATCAGGCCGACAGCCGTTTTCAGCATCGTGGAACTGCTCGACCCCCCGGCAAAGACCTGCATATTGGTCGTCACCTTCCCCAAGAGGCCTAATTCCTCCACGAGTTTCGAAAAAACCATGTCCGTGTTGTACCTGCGGTTGTAGAACGTGCCTGTCGGTATGATCGTATCGATCTCGTCTTTTTGAATCCCCGAGTCGAGGATGGCCTGACGGCACGACTCCAGCGCACTCGCCAGGCACGGACGGTTGGGGAACTTCCCCGTCGGAACTTCTCCGAAACCGACGATCGCCACCTTCCCCTTGAACCCTGCCATACGGTATCCTCCGCGATTCTCCATCTAGGTCGTTTGTTGTTTTATTATCACCACAATCTTACTTTCACACCAAAACAAAGCAAGCATCATGCCTAATGGTAACCATAGGCACGTAAGTGATGGATATATAAGATGAATATTCGATTCAACGACATGAATTCATTAAGGACAACCCATCCCAAGAGCCGAATGGCACCGACATTGTCCCATTACTGGGACATACTCCACGCAGAAAATACGCTTTTCGAGGAGTCCAGAGGTGAGGAGAGGACGAGAACGATCTGAATAACAAGTGGAAAAAGGAACCTACCGGGGATTCATCCGAAATGTCCGGCATGCGGGACAGACCCTCCCGGTTATGTCCTACCGATAGGACACGAAGGTGAGTGCCGCCCGGAAGTCTACGCTCCCATCTCTTTCAGTTTCCGGTACAGGCTGCTTCTGGCGATCCCCAGTTCTCTCGCTGCCATACGCTTGTTTCCGAAGTTCTTCGCGATAGCCTCCATGATGACCCGTCTCTCCGCGAGGGAACCCGCTTCCCTGAGTTTCTTTTCCCCTTGGCCTGCCGATTGAGCTTCCGTTCGATGCAACCCCTCGAACCACTGTGGAGGAAGATCGCTGACGGAGAGGATGGAGCCGGTCGTAAAGCTCAGTGCCTTCTCGATCATATTCTGCAACTCACGGACGTTTCCCGGCCAGTCGCAGTCGATGCAAACATCGATGAAGCCCGGATCGATGCGCCGGATCTCCTTGTTCAACGTTGCCACGATTTTCCGCGCCAGATGCTCGATCAGCAGCGGAATGTCGTCTCTCCTCTCCCTGAGGGGAGGCAATTTGATGGAGATGACATCCAGCCGATAGAAGAGATCGTAGCGGAAATTGCCCCTCCTTACTTCCAGTTCGATGTCCTTGTTGGTCGCAGCGATGATGCGGACATCCACGGAGATCGAATCCCGGCCGCCGATCCGGGTGATCGCCTTCTCTTCCAGCACACGCAGGAGGGATGCCTGCATCTCCAGGGGCATCTCCCCGATCTCGTCGAAGAAGATCGTCCCATGATCGGCGAGCTCGAATTTCCCCGGATTGCCGTTGCGGTTGGCCCCCGTAAACGCCCCTCCGGTGTAACCGAAGAGCTCGCTCCCGAGCAGATCTCTCGGTATCGCTGCGCAATTAATGGCGATGTACGACTCCTCCATGCGGGTGCCGGCATTGTGGATGGCCTGGGAGAACAGGTCCTTCCCGGTGCCGCTCTCCCCCGTCAGCAGGACGTTCGAGGCTGTCTTGGCGGCCCGCTTCGCCATTTCGACGCACTCCAGGAATTGCGTGTTTTTCCCTATAATGTCCGAAAATACCGTCTGGGCCCGGTTTCCCGCCACCCGGTTGATGATCCTGCGAATCCTTGAGATTTCCTGGATCACAAGCGCTTTCCCGGTCACGGCGTCGTTCTCCCACATGCACCTGTAGATTACGGTGCACTTGATGACGCCCGAACTTGTGTAGATCGTTATGAACTCGCCGTCCACATTTTCCCGGGAATTCAAGACGGTGACGAGTTCCTTGTAATTCTCCTGTCTCCCGAATCTTTTCTTCAGGACACCGTAGATGTTCTCCCCCAGGGGGTTCCCATACAGGGAGAGCAACTCGATGGCCCTTTGATTGATGTGGGTAATCACCCCCGAATTATCCACGGTCAGGAGGCCGTCGGAGATCGATTCCATGATCAGGTTCTTGTACCTGTCCGCGCTTTCCAGGCGTATGCCGCTGCGTTTCGCGGCGATCTGTCCTTCGATCGAACCTACGGCAGCCACGACCATCCCCAAGGTGTGCGGGTGGACTCGCGCGTACTCGGATGCGGTGATGTCGAGCACCCCGAGCGTACGACCCGTGGATGGATCATGGATGGGAGACGCCGAGCAGACTCCGACGTGATTGCAGACACACCAATGTTCGTAGGCGTAAATCTGGAGCGGCTTGTCCGCGACAATGCATGTACCGATGGCGTTGGGGCCGATGACCGGCTCGCTCCAATCCGCCCCCGGAACAAGGTTGATCTGCGTGACGGCTCCCATCACGTCCGGATCGCCGATCACCTTGAGCAGATAACCGTGGGCGTCGGAAAGAACCGTTACGAATCCGGAGCCTTCCACGAATTTATACAGCGCGTCCACCACGGGACCGCCAATTTCCAGGAGTTCCCTGCTTCGCTTCAGGTGCTCGCCGAACTCCTTCTCCGTGGAGACTTTCCGGTTCATCTTCTGAAAGGGATCCACGCGCCCCAGACAGCGTTTCCACGAGGCGAGAATATCCGGACGGACGCTTTGCGCGTCGATGTCGCGTTCGGTGACGAAATCTTTCCAAAGGTTCTTCATCCCTTGCTCGGATTGCATCATGGCCGGCCCCTTTCCGTCCCGTACGCCTCATGCCGTCGAATCTTGACCTTATCCGACTGTCCGAAAAATGAGATCCCTTCCATGATCCCGGATTGCAGTCCTAAAAACCACTTGAATCAGGGGCCCTTCGTGGAAACGAGATGCGTAACCGACGGTCATTCGAACTGGTTGAGGATCTATGGGGGTGAATGAGAGGTATGCTTACAAGTATATCCGGATATTCATGCGGAGGAAAAGACGATGAATACACTCCGGCTTACGAGCCAGGCGTTTACCCACAATGCAATGATTCCGCCGGACATCTCTCCGGCGCTGAAAACCGGCGCCACGAAGGTACAGCTCGAGGAGGCGATGAAGGGACACCTCCTCGAGAAGGCGGAACGGATCGGTCTTTACCGAAGAAGATGACGTCTCTCTTGTTCGATGCCCGGAGTTTCACATAAAAATTCCACAGTCAGTCAGGAATGACCAGCGTCCGCCCGTCCATCACGATGAGATCGCTTGCCGGCGGAGTGGCCAGGATCGGCGGAACATTCGCCGACGTGATCGGCGGCGCGCCCGCACCGCGAGGCGTCGTGCGCACGACCTGGCTGGGCGGCAGCGGGATGCCCTTCTTGAGATGGTCGTACATCGCCGTCAGCGCCCGCTGCAGGTAGACGTGCAGCGGCACGTACAGCGTGTTGTAGCCGGGGAGGGAATCTATGAACGCGTCGAAATGCTGCGCGTTGGTCACCTCGACGTAGCGCAACTGCGTGGCACCCTTCGCCGTCAGCTGGTTCTTGCCGTAGTAGGCGCGCGAGGCATGGTTGACCGGGACCAGCGTGTCCGAGCGCCCGTGCACGATGATTGCCGGCGTGTCCTTGAGCCTGGCCGATAGTTGCACTTCGAACAGGCCATCGTGCAGGCGGTCCGACGCCTCCCACAGAGCCCCGCTGAGCGGCAGCCCCGTAACGATGTCACGACCCTCGAACAGGCTGCGATGACAAATGGCGCCATCGAGAGAGAAATCCGCGAGCCCGGATGACGGCGATACGCCCAACAGGTCCAGGAGCGGGCCACCGTCCGAATTGTTGTAAACCACGCTGACGCCCGACGTCGGCGGAACCCCGTTACCACGCCCGAAGATGCGCTCCTCGAGCACCGGATTCGGCGGAATGACGACGCCCACGGCGCTCGCGTTGGCAAAGCTGAAGCCGCAGAGGTTTTCGGCGACGCCGAATCTGCCGTACGCGTTGGAATAGGTCACTGCGATCGCGTTTGTGGCAAAACGATACATCGTGGGGTGTAGCAGATCGCTCTCCGGCAGATAGCCGTACGCGCGCAGCTTGTCGAGCGCCTCGGCGGCCTGTCCCGCGAGGGTACCCGCAGTGAGAAGCCCGTTTTCCTTGAGCGCGGCGCAACGATTAGCGGCACCGAGCGCGTTCGGGATCCCGAGGAAGAACGCAGACGGCGCTGTCGCCGCACGAGGGTCCAGAGCGGCGCAGGGCTGGTACAGGTTGGCGTAGGTGAAGTAGTCGATCAACGCGCGTCCGAACACCGGAAACGTCGTCGCACCCTGCCGGATCGTCAGACGTTCCTCCGCGGGCGTGTTCACGTTCGGCTCGCCGACCGCGACGCCGTCGATCAGGTTGTGCTGGTCCTGCTCCGCGGCCGCGAGGCCCGCACCGCCGCCATTGGAGGCGCCCGACGCGATGACCAACGTGTTTCGCCGATCCAGCGTGATGCGCTTGTCCCCCCCCCGCGCGGGCGTCCCGAACCGGTCGTTGAGGGCATGGAAGGCAAAGACGACCGCCTGCAACGTGTTCCGGCCCCAATCGCGCTCCGGGTTCTGCTGCGAATGGGCATGCTTGTAGGCGAACCGGTTCGGCGTCGCCGCGTTGAAAGACGCTCGCTCCGCGTTCGTCAGGTTTGCCGTGAACAGCGAATCCTTGCCGGCGACCTGCGCATCGGCCAGCCTGCCGTCGATCCGGTTCACGAGGTCGGCGGAAAGGTCGTCGAGACCATTCCCCGTCCCCTTGTCGGTATAGGCGACGGCACAGCCCTGCTTGAGGCCCCACTCCCCCGCCGCGCTGATCGCGCCGTAGATCCCGCGCGAGCCCGAGGACGTGGCGGTGACGATGCAGGCGTTGCCGGGATCGAAGCTGTCGGGGATCTGGACCATCACCGTGACGTTCCGCCGGCCGGTCCCGTCATCCGCGACGGCGATGTATTCCCACCCCGAGATCTTCCCTTCGCCGCTCGTGATCGTGCCGTCGTTCTCGACGTTCGGCCCATACAGCGACCCGTACCCTCCGGCGGGAAAAATGTCGAGCAGCGCCCGGTAATTCGTCCAAATCGCGAGCCGTCGAAGCTGCGACGCATCCTGCGGATCCGTCACCGGCGGCTCGAGCCCCAAGAGGCCGGTCTTGCCCAACCCGGCCGTCAACAGGTCGTCGGATACGCCATCGTAATGCTTCGCGCCCAGCGAGCCCGGGACGAGAAAATCCGGGAACTTGTTTAGCGTGCCGACCATGCCGACATTCAACTGCTCACCGGCAAGTGCGGGGACGGCCCATAGCATCGCAGTGAACGAAAAACCGAGCAGGATCGCGAACGCCGCCCACGACCTCCGGTGAGGAAGGGCCTGCTTGAACTGGTCCATCATCGTCCTCCTTTCGGCTGGCACGGGGCCAAACGGAATTCCTCTCGAACCCTGCGGCCCACGGTACAACGGGACACACCCTTGCGTACGGCCCGCATGATCGCTGGAAACCTAAAATCAAACATTTTTTTATAATAACATAAACCTATAAGGAATGAGGATCTTCGCTTACGTCCTTGGCATAATAGGAACGAGGTTACGGTGGCGCGAGCCGCGTGCGGAATGTCTCCAACAGGACGCTGGGAGTCGTCATGATACCAAAGGTACTCTCCGTCAACCGGTTGCGAAGGCTCTACGGCAACACGGTCGCAGTAGACGGCGTATCGTTCGAGGTGGGACAAGGCGAGATCGTCGGCCTCCTGGGGCCGAACGGCGCCGGGAAGACGACCACCATCAACATGATCCTGGGGGTCCTTGCGGCGACGTCGGGGACGATACGCATCGAGGGCGCCGACATCGCGACCAGCCGATCCCGGGCGCTGGAACGCACCAACTTCGCCGCCGTGTACGCTCCGCTTCCCGGCAACCTGACCGTGTACCAGAATCTGCGCGTATTCGGGCTGATGTATCGTGTGGAGAAAATCCCGGAACGGATCGACGCGCTGCTCGACCAGTTCGATCTCAATGGACTGCGGCACATCAAATGCGGCGTGCTTTCTTCGGGCGAGCAAACGCGCGTATGCCTCGCCAAGGCGATGATCAACCGTCCGCGCCTCCTGCTCCTGGACGAACCGACCGCGTCGCTCGACCCCTCGGCTGCGCACGACATCC